>OJMH01000728.1_pt1 | contig 39742 bp, 37 predicted proteins | sample 1597111 | NCBI WGS metagenome assembly OJMH01 (sample SAMEA2452115, study PRJEB22498) | human gut metagenome | reverse complement strand
ATGCCTGTAAGCATCCTACTGGGACCACGGGACATAAGTGCGATTACCATAAGCAATGGGGACAGGATATTGTAAATGATGCAGTAGCTGAGCTGATCGCTACTTCAAGTGAAGCCCGCATGTGCATGTACTATATGAATGATATAGATTGGTCTGAGCTTCTTGGATGGAAGTACGACGTTTTAGAGGGACATTGCCGCCGCTTGATGACGCACTAAGGTGGAAAGCGGGGAAAAGCCCGCAAGTGTCAGTCTGTCTAAGGAAATCTTACTTCGAACCGAACTAAGTGAAAATTGCGTTATTTTTTAGAAATTAACTGAAAACTAAGGAAATAAAAAAAGTTTACCGAAGCAAAAGAAAGTTGTGGGGAAGGCAGCAGAAGAGGTTACTTTCCCCACTTCTTTGTTTTGGTGGTTGTCCTGTGAGTGAGTGACCGTTCGTGAAAGCGTACTTTTCCGAACTATCAAAACCAACCCCCAAACAGTTCGTTAATGCTATCAAAAATAATTTACGAACGTTCGCTATAAAGTGTTGACATTTGCGAACGTATGCGGTATAGTATAGTCAGATAGAAAAACCGGGGTTGTATGAAAGGGGAAAAGACTATGAAGTACATCGGGTATCATCGCACAAGTACAAAAGAGCAGCACCTTGATAGAGGACTTGCAGAGATAAAAGCATACTGTGAGCAGAACAATATCCCGCTCAAAAAGATATATACAGATCAGCAGACTGGGAAAAACTTTGACAGACCAAGATACACAGTCATGAAAGAGGATGTCTTAGAAGCTGGAGATGTTCTCATTATCACAGAGCTGGACAGACTGGGAAGAAGCAAAAAGGACACTATGAGAGAGATACAGCACTACAGAGACAGTGGTATAAGGCTTATGGTACTTGAGCTTCCGACGACTCTCATGGACTTATCCAAGATGGATAACTCTCTTCAAGCTATGATGCTTGAGACGATCAACAACATGATGCTTGAGCTGTACGCGAGCATGGCACAAGCTGAGATAGAGAAGAAAGAAAAGCGGCAGCGGGAAGGTATCGAAGCAAAGAAAAAGCGCGGAGAGTGGGAGGATTACGGACGACCAAGCATAGAAAAACCGGATAACTGGGATATCGTCATAGCACAGTGGAAAGAAAAAGAGATCACTGCAGTCGAAGCTATGAAGCGGTTAGGACTGAAAAAGACAAGCTTTTATAAGTTGGTAAAAGCGGATAAGGTGACAGCATAAGATAGAGTAGAGTGGTGAGAGAAATCTTGCCACTCTATTTTTTTGCCCTTTTCCTTTTGCTGGTTGGGTTGACCTGGGCTTATACTGCCTTGCGTGTCGCCACACTATCTGGCTTGCATAGAGCTGTAAAGGCTTGCTATGCTGTGGATATGGCAGCAGATACCGGGTAAAAGACTGCTGCCGGGCTTGCGCCCTTGCATGGCGGTCAGACGTGTGAAGATGTGCCAGACATAAAGCTGTGCCAGATATAAAGCTGTGCTTGTGTGGGCGCATGTTTCAAGGCTTGATCTGCTTGTGTGAGAGGGGGTATCACATCCCCGCTTTTTATCTTTGAGGCGGTATGATCCGCCGTTATCATACTTTTATCTTGCTATCAGCTTGCGATACTGTGCGCCTTGTGTGACTGCTACCGGGGGATGGTTTACATGTCCGCGGGTGTCGGGGCTGTCTGTGACCGCTATCGAGGTCTATCTCACTCTACCGCTTTACATACAAATCCGAACAAAAAAGAACACCGCTGAAGCAACGCTAAACCCTGTAATTTCTAAATAAAAAAGCCCTGAGAGCGTTTTTAGTGGGGCAAAAGGTAAGATTGTACACTTTCGCCGCGGAAAATCGCTTACAGAACTTTATTTTTCTTCCTTTGCTGGTGGCTCATACTCCATGATGTCGCCGGGCTGACAGTCTAAAAAATCGCATAGTCTGCCTATAGTGTCTGTGGTCACTATACCATGTTTTGACAGCTTAGTGATAGTGGCAGGACTTAAAACTGATAGCAAATCTTTTTTCTTTAAACCTTTTCGGTTAAGCATATCAAAAAGTTTATAGTATTTAACATTTTCGTTTTTCTTTTCTTTTTCCATAAAAATCACATTCCTTTAGTGGGTTTATCAAATTATAGCATTGCTTTTTGGTGGTGTCAAATAATAAAAAATCATGTGATAGTGTATTTTTTTGATACTAAGGCATTGACAATTAAAAGATAGTGTGATAGTTTAAAAACAAACAACTAACACATTATAAATCATGTGATAATTAATATGCGATAAAAAGGAGAAAGTGCCTATGACAGAGTACAGTGGCGGAAAGTTTCGCAAGAAAAAAGTAAATTTCTCCATGATTTCAAACGAGATCATAAGAGATGATACGGTTTCTCTTAAGACAAAAGGTTTATACGCACTCATACAAAGCTATATCACTATGGATGACTTTACTTTATATAAAGGTTTCTTGATGTCCAAGTGTCCTGAAGGAAGAAGAAGTTTTGACAGTGCATGGAATCAACTAAAACAATCAGGTTATCTTATTCAGTACCGTATGAAGGATGAAAAAAATCACTTTTACTATGAGTATGAGCTATTGGATGTCCCGGTGCATCAAAATGTGACACCGGAAAAGACAGGCACTTCCGTTGTATCAGTTTGTGACAGCTCAGATTGTGTAGTGCATAAAGTGGATGACACTCAAAATGATGCAATATATAAAACTCTACAGAATAATACTGTACAGAATAATACTGTATCAAGTCATATCTCTGAGTCTGCCGTGATGGATATGATTGGATATGATGCAAGCCTACATGATGACTTTATCGAAAACCTTGTACTGCTTATAGTGGAAGTGCTAAACATGCCGGATCAAGCTACGATCCGCGTAAACCAAACCGACCAGAAAGCAGAACTTGTAAAAGAGCGTTTCAGGAAGCTTCGATATAAGCACATAGAGTATGTTCGACTGGTTTTTTCAGAATTTACCGGGGAAATCAGTTCAATGAGAAATTATCTGATAACTTCACTCTATAACGCGGTTTCGACCTGTGACATCTATTTTAAGCAGCGTGTTCAGCACGATATGTATGAAAAGGGGGACAAAACATGGCAAGTCGTAAAGTAAACTTAACACTGGAACTTCCGGAAGAGGATTTAAAAGACATTTTATTTAAGGTGGCAGCAGATGGCACAACCCTAAGCGAGCTTTTAGAGGGCTTTATCAGTGACTTAGTATGCGGCGCACATCATGGATCAGACGAGTGTGACCGCGCTATAGCCTACTATGACCGCTGCTCTTACGGTCTGGGACAAGAAGATAACTTTTTGCGTTTCTTGATAAAGTCTGGCTATGTGGACGAATATTTTGAACTTCTGGACGATATCAAGACTTACCAAGGCTGGGAGTTGCAAGATGGAGAGGTTTATGGTAAAGAGCTTGCAGCAGCAGAAGAAGAGAAAGCAAGTTACTACAAAGAATGGGCGGAAAGCTGTAAAGTGCCGTCACAGAGCATAGAAGAGGCTTATCAGCAAGTGGAAGAATGGCGCGAAGGATATGAAGCTTTTATGAAGAGCTGTGAGAAAGTGAGGGACGAGGTATGAACAGCCAACAAAAAAATAAAGTTATGACATATGCTCAATGGGAAATTTTACATAAACGCCGTATAAAGGCATATATTTTGAGAAAAACATATTCTTTTTTCTATCTGGTAGGGCTTTTTATGATTATTTGCGTACCGCCTATGCTTATGATTTTACATTATATTATGAGGGGGTATTGAGATATGAGCGTATTGCAAGTGCTATATTCATTATGGCAGAGTGAGCGCACAGCAGAAGAAAGAGTAAATATGGCGCGACTGCTGCCGGACTCCATATCAAAAGAAGTGCTTGAAGCGGTGGAGAACGCAGAGAAACAGGCTTTTTCGATTGGATTTAGGACTGCATTGGAGCTTGTAAAAGAACTTGAAGCAATAAAGAGGTGAGGACGTTGGAAAACATAAAAAACAGAATCATAAATTCTATGTTCGATAGACGGTGTGGTATGCCAGATACAGACACGGAAATGCAAGAAGCTATGAGAAAGGCTTTTGAAAAGCCATGTGAGGACACAATCTTTCAACTGGCAGCAGTAACAGAAGCCAAATCATATAAACAGGGTTTTCAGGATTGTCTGGAGTTAATAAAAGAACTTTTTTATAAATAAGAGTGAATATAAGGAGCTTTATATTATGAAGAAATCAGATGGAAAGATTTTTTCCGCACTGAAACTAATTGAAGCTCTGTATTTGGACAAAAGAATAAGCTATGAAATGTTTAGAAATATATTAAATGACTATAAAGATGTTGTTGATTTGTCAGACTTTGCGTGATATACTGATTTGCATATAAAAGCAAAATGCGGAAATATGTGAGGAATATGAATGGTTGAAGAAACAACACAGGATCAAAGATCAATTAAACGAAAAGTTGTAATTTATGCGCGCGTTTCAACAGAACATGAAACGCAATTATCAGCACTTGAAAACCAAAAAGACTGGTACAAACCAATTTTACAACAACATCCTGAATGGGACATTGTAAAAATGTATGTAGATGAAGGTATTACCGGGACTTCTGCGAAGAAAAGACCTCAATTTATGCAGATGATTCAAGACGCGTCAAGTGGCAATTTTGACCTTATACTAACCAGAGAAGTATCACGTTTTGCCCGAAATACTGTTGATACGCTTCAATATACAAGAGAGCTGAAAAGCAAAGGTGTAGAAGTATTTTTCTTGAATGATAACATTAAAACTTTTGATGGAGATGGAGAACTACGCTTAACTATAATGGCAACTTTGGCACAAGATGAGAGCCGCAAAACATCAGTTCGTGTAAAATCCGGGCAGCAGACTTCTATGGAAAATGGCGTTTTCTATGGAAATGGTAATATACTTGGATATGATCGTGTCGGTAAAGATATGGTTATAAATCCGGAACAGGCGAAAACTGTCAGAATGATTTTTGATTGGTATTTGGACGGTTGGGGAATGCGAAAAATTCAGTTTGAACTGGAAAAAGCCGGGCGTTTAACTGCTATGGGAAAATCAAATTGGCATGTAAGTAATATCTCTAAAATACTACGCAATTCTTTTTATTGTGGCATTATTACATATCATAAGGAATTTACACCAGATTTCCTGGAACAAAAGAAAATCCGTAATTTTGGTGATATGGAATTTACACAGGTAAGAGGAAATCATAAACCGATTATCACAGAGGAAGAATACGACCAAGCACAAAAAAGGATAAATAGTCGCAGAAAAACTTTATCAGTGGACACTTCTGGTCAACGTATGTATGGCGAAAAGCCACCTAGCGATGTGTGGGTGAAACTGCTTGAATGCGAATGCGGGCATAAATTCAACCGTAAAATGTGGCACAATACGACAGAGGGAAAACAATATGGGTATCAGTGCTATAGTTCCATTAGAACCGGAACAGTAAGAACTAGACTGAATAAGGGATTGCCGATTGATGGTATATGCCAAACTCCAATGATCGCCGGATGGAAACTGCAGATGATGGCTAAGTATATTTTTAAGAATTATCTTTCTGACACGGATCAGGTTTTATCGCTGGCTGAATCTATGTTAGAGAAGCATATTGACGATGAAGAGGAAGTATGCGACAATACAGATATAATTAATCAGAAGAAAGAAGAATTACAGAAACTCCTGAAACGACTTGACAACTTAATTGAAATGCGTGCTGATGGAGAACTTACAAGAGATATCTTCATATTAAAGAAGGAAAGCACAGAAAACAGCATCTCTCAGCTAAAAAAAGAACTTGCGGAATTAGAACCAAGTGAAATTGAAAGTGAGATTGACGAAGTTACTTCAAAAGAAAAGATAACTATTTTAAAATATGCTTTGGATCAATACACTAACTTTGATAGCGATGCAGACATACCAGAGTCAGTAATTGAAGCTTTTGTGGAAAAAATAATTGCAAGAAAAGATGGATTCGATTGGTATTTGCGGTTTAATCCAGAAGAAAGTCCTATGGGGTGTTTAGTTGATGGGAAACGAAAAAGAGGGGCAAAAGTTTCCTCATTTTGTTCACCGCAGCACAGGCAGCTATCGCTGAGAAGAATGCATAATTAGCATAAAATATAGATTCATGCGCGAGCATGAGAGTGTCCAAACGTAAAATGGCTCCTGGAACTTTAGAAAAATCTGAAGCTCCAGGAGCTTTTTGATGTATTTTGTAGTGAAACGTGGAATAATCATTTGTAGAAAGTTTTAATTATGTGATCTTTGCATTTATGATCAGGAGATTTGATTTCAAAACTCCGGAATGCGAGGATGATGATACAGAGACAAAACTTTATACAAAAGCAGACGTAAATGTAAGAAAAGAAGCAGGAAAAATAGCCGGATAATTAAGATAGTTTATCTGATTATCCGGCTGTTTTTGTCTGGCTGCATAGTAAGCTTCATAGTAAACTTCATGGTAAAACAAATTGACGTTACATATGAAAAGTGATATAATGTACAATGATTTGACATAAAATATATAAAAAAAGTACAAAATACACAAAAAATACTTACTGTAGAGGTGCTTCAATGTATGCAGAATTACAAATGGAACTGGAAACAAAAGAAATAAATTACAGGCAGTCATCAAATTTACAGGGAGTTATTATGGAAAATATTTCTCCAGAATATGCAGCCAGACTACATGGAAACCAGTTAAATCCTTATAGTCAATGTATCACGAGGGAAAATAACAGCACCATCTGGACAATAAAGACTTTGAATGAAGAAGCATATGAAAATATAATTATGCCGTTGTCTGAATGTACAGATATTTTTTTGAGAAAAAAGGGATTATCAATTTCTGTATGTAATAAAAGGATGCACTTGAAAAATGATAATGAACTTATCACAGAGTTTTATGAGAAGAAATGTCCGAAATATTTGGAGATAAAGTTTCAGACACCCACAGCTTTTAAAAGTGACGGAAAATATGTAATATATCCGGATTTGGGCTTAATATATGCCAGTCTTATGAGAAAATACAGTGCTGTTTCAGAAGCTTTTGATATGTTTGATGAGGAAACACTGGAGGCACTTGTTGAACAGAGTGAAATCGTGCGGTACCGTTTGCAGACAGTACCATTTCCATTGGAGAAAGTTCAGATCACAGGTTTTACAGGAAGTATCTGTATTCATATTAGAGGACCAGAAACAATGGCAAGATATCTGAGAATGTTATTTAAATTCGGAGAATTTGCCGGAGTGGGAATTAAGACAGGCATGGGAATGGGAGCAATGAAATACGTCAGGAGGAATGAAGATGATTGACCAGAAAATTAAGTTGATTACAGGAAGTCTGCTTCATGACATAGGAAAAGTAGTTTACCGGGAAGGCAGTGACAGAAGAAATCATAGTGTATCAGGATATGATTTTCTTAAAGAAGAGGGAAAAATAGAGGATAAAGAGATTCTTGACTGTGTAAGATACCATCACTTTTCAGAAATCAAAAGTGCACGTCTGAAAGAGGATAATCTGGCGTACATCGTTTATCTGGCAGATAATATAGCTGCCTTTGCAGACAGGAGAAAAAAGGAAGACACTGAAGAAAAGGGTTTTGATCTGTCAGTCCCGCTTCAGAGTGTGTTTAATGTATTGAATGGAAATAACCAAAGTTTTTATTATCAGCCAGGTGATATGGATGATCAGGGGAAGATTAATTATCCTGCTTCTGAGAAAAAGCCATTTTCCAGAGAATTCTATATGAAAATCTGTCAGAGAATGTTAGATAATTTCAGAGGTATGAATTGGAGTGAAGAATATCTGAACTCCTTACTGGCCGTTATGGAAGCAAATCTTTCTTATATGCCATCCTCCACTTCAAATGAAGAATTAAGTGATATTTCCCTGTTTGATCATGTAAAATTGACTGCGGCAATTTCTAGCTGCATATATGATTATTTAAACGAAAATCATTTGAGTTATAAGACGGAATTATTTGATAAGAAGGATTTTTATGACAGGAACGCATTTCTCTTATGTTCTATGGATATTTCAGGAATACAGAGTTTCATATATACAATAAGCTCTAAAAATGCATTGAAAAATTTGCGTGCAAGGTCTTTTTACCTGGAAATTATGATGGAGCATATCATAGATCTTCTTTTAGACAGACTGCAACTGTCAAGGGCAAATCTTTTATACTCCGGAGGCGGACATTGTTATCTACTTCTTGCAAATACAACGGAAACTGTTATACAGATTCAAAAATTTCAGGAAGAATTGAAGGAATGGTTATTGAAACAGTTTCAGACGGATCTTTTTGTTGCTTTTGGATATGTGCAATGTACAGGGAATGCATTCAGAAACGTTCCGGAGGGTAGTTATACAGAGTTATTCAGGAAAATGAGTAAAATGCTGTCGTTGCAAAAACAGCACAGATATACGGCGAGAGAAATAATTCGGTTAAATAATCGAAAAGAGCAGGATTATTCCAGAGAATGTAAGGTTTGCAAAAAAATCGGACATGTAGATGAAGAGGGAGTTTGCCCTCTGTGCAGAAAAATAGAGAAGCTTTCAAAAAATGTATTGTATGCAGATTTCTTCTCCGTTGTACTGGAAAATCCAGATGAAAGAGAAGATGCCATGCCACTGCCGGGAGGATATTGTCTGGTTGCAGACGATGAAAAAAAACTGTGCAGACGAATGGAAAATGACGATTATTTTGTACGAGCCTATTCTAAAAATAAGCTTTATACAGGAAAACATATTGCTACGAAGCTGTGGGTAGGAGATTATTCAACAGGAAGTACTTTTGAAGAATTTGCCCGGGAAGCTGAAGGCATCAGCAGAATCGGGGTATTGAGAGCAGATGTGGATAATCTTGGACAGGCTATTGTGTCAGGATTCTGTAATTCAAAAAATGGAGACAGATATATGACATTATCCAGAACAGCTACTTTATCCAGACAGTTATCCTTATTCTTCAAGTATTATATTCGATTCATCCTGGAAAATGGAGAATATTCACTGGAAGGAAAAAATGGTGGAAAGAAAAGACAGGCTACAATTGTATATTCCGGAGGAGATGATGTATTTATTGTAGGTGCATGGAATGATATTATTGAATTGTCTGTAGATCTGAGAAGAAAATTTGAACAATATACTCAGGGGACATTAAGCATTTCAGCAGGCATCGGTATTTATGATTTTTCTTATCCGATTGCTGCCATTGCAGAAGAAACCGGTATGATGGAATCAGAGTCAAAGAGAATGCCGGAAAAAAATGCAGTGACATTACTTCAGGATGGAGAGATTCATCTGGTGGATGACGGGGATGAAGAAAAAGAGATCAGCGATGGAACCTATTCATGGAAAGAACTGGAAGAAGGAGTTGTTCAGGAAAAATACAGGGCATTATGTGATTTTTTTGAAGGTATTGACGAAACCAGAGGAATGTCCTTCTTATACCGTATGATGGAGTTGGTAAGAGGACATGAGGAGAAGATCAATTTTGCAAGAATGATGTATCTTCTTTCCAGGTTGGAGCCGACAGAGGAAGGAACGAAAAAAGAAAAATACAGACAGTTGTCTCAGAAAATGTACAGGTGGATTCAGTCGGATCAGGATTGCAGACAATTGAAAACAGCAATTAATCTTTACGCATACATTCATCGCACAAAGGGGGAACACAGGGATGAGAATTAATGAGAATAACTATGTAGACAAAGCTGAAGAGGCGATTAAGAGTCTGGTTGAGGAATCAAAGCAAAAATGCAGAGGAAAAGTAAATATTGTAACTACATCTAAAATACGGAATCTTCTGGCAATGACCGCAGATATTTATAATCAGGTTCTTACATATACATCAGAAAAATTGGATGATGAAATTTGTGGAAGAATTGAGTATCTCAGAATTCGTTTCATATATGAATGTGGTCGGGAGCCAAAAGTAAAAGCATTTGTAAAACAGGCAGAAATTCTGGAGATTCTTAAAGAAATCAGACAGAGTAAAAAGAATTATCTGTTGTTCAGCAAATATATGGAAGCTTTGATTGCATTTCACAAATATTATGGTGGCAAAGAACAGTAGGAGGAAAGATTTATGTATGGAAAAATCAGGATTTCAGGAAATATTTTAGTAAAAACAGGAATGCATATTGGTGGAAGTGGTGCATTTGCTGCAATTGGAGCTGTGGATTCGCCAATCATAAGGGATGCCAGAACAAATCTGCCGATGATTCCCGGAAGTTCTCTGAAGGGGAAAATGAGAAGCCTTCTGGCAAAAGAATTCAATGAGCGTGTAGTGGAGCCAAATGAAGATCATGAACGTATTACACGACTGTTTGGCTCTTCAAAAAGGGGAAATATAAAAAGAAGCCGATTACTGTTTTCAGATATGGTTCTGAAAAATGAAGAAGAGTTACGAGATGCCGGACTTCAAAGTATGACAGAAGTAAAATTTGAAAATTCTATTTCCAGAGCTACTGCTGTGGCAAATCCCAGACAAATTGAACGAGCTGTCAGAGGTTCTGTCTTTAAACTGGATTTGATATATGAATTGGAAGAGGAACAGGAATTTTTGGAGGATATGGAAACTCTCGCAGAAGCAATGAAGTTATTGCAGTACGATTATCTTGGAGGAAATGGATCCAGAGGATATGGAAAAATCCAATTTCAGGATATTTATACAGATGCAGTTGTCGGCCATGTTGATAATACATTGCTGGAAAAATGCAATGCGATTCTGAATGAGGCTGTGAAAGAGTAGTCGGTGAAAGGAAGGATACTTTGAATTATACATTATACTGTTTGGAGTTTATAAATGGAGTCCATTTTGGCAGGGGAAATCTAGATAGTTCAGAAATCACTTTTCATGCAGATACGCTGTTTTCAGCTTTGTTTCAGGAAGCACTGAAAATGAAAAAACAGGATAGATTTCTGAAACAGGTGTCAGATGGAAAAATCATATTCTCTGATGCATTCCCATACATAGGAAAAAATTACTATATTCCGAAGCCAATGATTGCTGTTCAGACGGAGGATGAAAGCAAACAGGGAGATTCCCGTCAGAAAAAGAAATTCAAAAATTTGAAATACATCCCAGTAAGTACGCTCGCAGATTTTGTGAATGGAACTTTTCCGGAAGAACATATGGAGGATATGAAATATCTGGGACTTTATGATATGAAAGTTTCAGTAGGAATTCATGGAATGGAGGAGCCGGAACCTTTTCGGGTTAATACATGGCATTTTAATACAGGAACAGGTCTGTATGTGTTGGCAGGATATGAGAATGAAAGTGACAGGGAATTGTTAGACGAACTGTTCGAAAGTCTGCAATACACTGGTATAGGTGGCAAGAAAAGTTCCGGACTGGGAAGATTTGTATACAAGGTCTGTAAAGTTCCGGAAGATATGATGGGATATTTAAAGAAAAAATCAGAAAAAAACATTTTGCTTTCCACTGCGCTTCCTGAAGATGAAGAATTGGAACAAGTCATGAAAGGTTCTTCATATCTTTTAATAAAAAGATCAGGATTTGTAGATTCATCAGAATATGCATTGCAGCAAATGAGAAAAAGAGATCTCTATGTTTTTTCATCTGGTTCATGTTTTGCGCATACATTCAGAGGAAGAATCATTGAAGAAAGAAACGGTGGAAAACATCCCGTATTTCGATATGCAAAAGCTTTCTTCATGGGGGTATAATATGGAACGAAAATTAAAAACATATCAGATACATCTGAAAGTCAATGGACCGGTATTCGTAGGTGATGGAAACGAAATACAGAAAAAAGAATATATGTTTCTGAATAGAAATACCATAGGGGTAATAGATGGCTCAAAGTTCTATATGTTGGCTAAAAAACTTCATCTTCAGAATGATTTTGAACGTTTCATGATTGATGATACAAGAGAAGACTTGAAACATTGGTGTTTCAGAAACCATGTATCTCAAAATGATTTAAAAAACTGTATGAAATATGTAGAGAATGTGGGTGACAGATCAGAAGAAAAAGGAAAGCTTCAGGTAATGACCTGCATTACAGACCCATATGGAAATCCTTATGTACCCGGAAGTTCTCTGAAGGGAATGCTACGAACAATTCTTCTGAGTAGAGATATTTTACAAAATCGGGAGAAATATAGAACTGATACCAGACAGCTCAGTAGTGATTTGGAAGTTAACAGGATTAACAGAAGAATCTTAAATAATAATATTGTAAAAATTGAGAAAAATGCATTCAATTCAGTGAGGTCTTCAGGGAAAGAAACGGTTGATTTCGATATTATGTCAGGTATTATCGTTGGAGACAGCGAACCCTTGTCCAGAGAAGATATTATTTTGTGTCAGAAATGGGAGCAGCACACAGATGGTACATACAAAACATTGAATCTTCTGCGAGAGTGCATAAAACCGGGAACAGTCATTAAAAGTACATTGACAATTGATGAAACACTTTGTAATATAAAAAAGGAAGATATTTTGGAAGCAGTGCAGTTATTTTATGAACAGTATTATCAGAATTTCCAGAAGAAATTTTCACGAAGTGACAGGAGAAAACCGAATACAGTATTTCTGGGCGGCGGAAGCGGCTTTGTTTCCAAGACAGTGATTTACCCATTATTCGGAGAAAAAGAGGGCATTGAAACTGTAAAAAATATTTTTGACAGAACAAATGTGCCTAAAACCCATCAACATTATAAAGATACTCGTATAGGAGTATCCCCTCATATTTTAAAATGCACAAGATATCAGGGAAAAGAATATATGATGGGGGAATGTGAATTAAATATTATTTGAGCATTTTGTTCTTAAATGCGCAAAATTCTGTATTTTGCCGCGCATGGCTTAAATACTGGATTTGTGAGAATTTTTTACTTTCCAAAACGGCTGCATTTCAATAAAATTACTTTTCCCCCGCAATCCCCCTATTCGTCCCAGACAGGACATGGGGTTGCGGGGATGGTATTGAGAAATGTAGCTCCCCGATAGGGGACGGAAACACCAGTAGCTTTCTTCAAAGCGTTATAGATTTTTATTGAGAAATGTAGCTCCCCGATAGGGGACGGAAACTTTATACTCTTTTCTCAGTTCTTCCAGGTTCTTGCATTATTGAGAAATGTAGCTCCCCGATAGGGGACGGAAACTTATATAGAATGGACAGAGAAGCATTCTTACAATTGAGAAATGTAGCTCCCCGATAGGGGACGGAAACGCTATAACAAGCATTGCACAAAGAAGTAAAGATATGATTGAGAAATGTAGCTCCCCGATAGGGGACGGAAACGCTGCTTCGTAGCTCTTAGCGAGCTCCTCAAACTATTGAGAAATGTAGCTCCCCGATAGGGGACGGAAACCCTAGGAAGCATCTTCCCACCGACTAGGGCTTGTATTGAGAAATGTAGCTCCCCGATAGGGGACGGAAACACTTTTTGGTAAAAGCAGATTAAGAAAATTCTTTGGCAAATTGAGAAATGTAGCTCCCCGATAGGGGACGGAAACTCGAAAATAAAAACAGAACTAAGAATGGGATATATATTGAGAAATGTAGCTCCCCGATAGGGGACGGAAACAATCCACAGAAAAATTCCTAAAGTAGCAAATAAAACTATTGAGAAATGTAGCTCCCCGATAGGGGACGGAAACGTCATAGAAGATTTCTTCTGAGTTCATAAGTGCGTTATTGAGAAATGTAGCTCCCCGATAGGGGACGGAAACAGGTTTGTTCTTCTTTTTGTAGTATTTGAAAACCTCATTGAGAAATGTAGCTCCCCGATAGGGGACGGAAACAGTAAGAAACTGGTAAAGGAAAAGAAAAGCAAAAGAATATTGAGAAATGTAGCTCCCCGATAGGGGACGGAAACCGCAGCACGTCAAGTCTTCTCATTATTAACCTCTATTGAGAAATGTAGCTCCCCGATAGGGGACGGAAACAACCTTTAAGGTTCATGTAATCACCTCCTATTCATTGAGAAATGTAGCTCCCCGATAGGGGACGGAAACGGGGATTGGCATGACATGGAAAGTACACTTCTTTGTATTGAGAAATGTAGCTCCCCGATAGGGGACGGAAACCGGTCCTGTCCTGTCAGTGTGAACATTGGCTCGCCATTGAGAAATGTAGCTCCCCGATAGGGGACGGAAACTGATATTTTTGATTATCTGGATTAGGTCTCCCTTCATTGAGAAATGTAGCTCCCCGATAGGGGACGGAAACGGTTCATGTAATCACCTCCTATTCAGTTATCTCTGATTGAGAAATGTAGCTCCCCGATAGGGGACGGAAACAATGTGTCCATCAACAAGCGAACTCTCCCTTCTCTATTGAGAAATGTAGCTCCCCGATAGGGGACGGAAACTGCGGTTGTGGATTTGATAAAATTTGTGATAACATTGAGAAATGTAGCTCCCCGATAGGGGACGGAAATTCATATCCAAATTTAGAAACAGTTACATTTGGCAATAAAGTGAATTATTACTAGAGAAACAGAGGTGATATCATGAGTCTTTTATATGTAAATGACAGTGGTGCAACAATAGGAATAGAAGGTAACTGCTGTACCGTAAAACAAAAAGATGGTTCGAAACGAATGCTTCCTATAGAATCTCTGGATGGAATTACAATTATGGGGCAATCCCAGATGACGACACAGTGTGCAGAAGAATGTATGCAGAGAGGAATTCCTGTAAGTTACTTTTCAAAAGGTGGTAAATATTTTGGCAGATTAATCTCAACAGGTCACGTCAATGTAGAACGTCAGAGAAAACAATGTGCACTCTATGATACAGGTTTTGCTGTGGAACTTGCTATGAAAATTTTAAGTGCAAAAATCAAAAATCAAAGCGTAGTGCTGCGCAGGTATGAGAAAAGTAAAGGTTTAAATCTGGAAGAAGAACAAAAAATGTTAGCTATCTGCAGAAACAAAGTATTAACCTGTGATAGAATAGAAGAGATGATTGGTTTTGAAGGGCAGGCTGCAAAGTATTATTTCAAAGGATTGTCAGCCTGCATAGATGAAAATTTTACTTTTCAGGGAAGAAACCGCCGTCCGCCAAGAGATGAATTCAATTCTATGATAAGCCTTGGATATTCAATATTGATGAATGAGGTCTATTGCAAGATAGAAATGAAAGGCTTAAATCCATATTTTGGTTTTATACACAGGGATGCGGAAAAGCATCCTACTCTTGCCAGCGATATGATAGAAGAATGGCGGGCAATTATCGTGGATGCTACGGCGATGAGTATGATTAATGGACATGAAATCCTGAAAGATCACTTCTATTTTAATATGGATGAACCGGGATGCTATATAACAAAGGATGGCTTAAAGCTGTATTTAAATAAATTGGAGAGGAAATTTCAGACAGAAGTCAGATATTTAAAATATGTAGACTACGCGGTAAGCTTTCGTCGTGGTATTTTTCTTCAGATGGAACATCTGGCGAAAGCAATTGAGGAGGGAGACGCAAGCCTTTATGAGCCAATTATCATACGATGATGAAGATTATTATTTCCAGATATCTGATGAATTGGAATCAGATAAGGAATTTGTTTTGATTATTTACGATATTGTAGATAATCGTAAGAGGGTAAAACTTGCCAAACTTTTGTCCGGTTATGGAAAACGTGTTCAGAAGTCAGCTTTTGAGGCAATGCTGACAACACAGAGATATAACAAACTGATAGAAGAAATTCCGAGATATATTGACAAAACAGAGGACAATGTCCGAATATATAAAATAACAGGAAAAGGCAAGGTAACTTCATGGGGTGAAGTGCCAGAATTTGATGAAGAGATTGTTCTGATCTAACTAAAAAATGTATAGATAAAACGGAGGAGAAAAATGGCAAGGAAATATTTATTTTCACCAATTGGAAATACAGATCCTATTAAATATTTATATGATGGCTCTATGATACACATATGCAGATATTATCAGCCGGATGTTGTATATCTTTATCTGTCTAAGGAAATGATGGAGAATCATAAAAAGGACAACCGTTATGTAAAAACCCTGGAGCTGCTTGGAGAGTTTCTGCATCACAAATTTGAGATTCACATTATTGAGAACTCAGATATGATAGATGTTCAGCAGTATGATATATTTTATAATGAGTTTCATCGGATTATTGCAGAAATAGAAGAACAAAAGGACTCGGAAGATATTCTGCTGGTAAATATGGCTTCCGGAACTCCTGCAATGAAGAGCGCATTGCTGGTTATGGCAACGCTGTCTGAGTACAGATTTTTACCAATTCAGGTCTCAACGCCACAAAAGAAAAGTAATTTAGAACATGAAGAACGGGACGAGTATGATGTTGATGCCAACTGGGAATTAAATATGGACAATGAAGAAACCGCAGAAAACAGATGCCAGGAAGTAAAATGCCTGAATTTAATGCGTCTTTTGAAAATTGATATGATAAAGAAGCATTTACTTGCCTATGATTATCATGCTGCTTTAGCTGTGGGAAAAGAAATAAAAGAAGATTTAAGTCCTGTTGCATATCAGTGGCTGGAAACTGCAGATGCCCGTTCGCTTCTGGACTGGACAAGGATGAACAGGGTTTTGCCGGAAAATAATGGGATTATTACTGCAGTACGCGGAGAAAATGAAAAGAAAGTCCTGTTTGAATATATGCTGGCTCTGGATTTAAAGGTAAAACGGGGAGAATATGCTGACTTTATCAGGGCGATTACTCCGTTAGGTGTAGATTTGCTTGAAATAGTATTGGAACAGTCATGTGATATTGACATTACCAGATATTATAAGCGAAATAATCAAAGAATCTGGGACAAAAACAGACTTGTCGGTGAAATACTGGATATTTTAAATCAAAAATTTTATCCATTCAGATATGGGCCGGTATATTCTGCTCATCTACTGGAAATTATCCAGAAGAAATGTACAGATACGTTAATGGTGCAGAGAATACAGGAACTGGTAAATATAGAGCAGAATGTGAGAAATGTAGCAGCGCATAACATAGTATCTGTTACTCCTGAATGGATCAAAGAACGCACAGGAAAAAGCGTTGATGATATTTTCTGGATTCTGAAATACGTCTGTGAACAGGTAAAAATAAACACCAGAAAAGAAAACTGGAATTCCTATGATTCTATGAACAAGAGGATTATTGATGAATTAGATAAAGATTGATCTGCCAGATCTTAACTGAATCAGTATCTGTTAATGCAATCCCTGTTTTTCGGACTTTGCTGAAAATTTATTTCTGATAGAAATGAGGTACATATATATATGAGTAAAAAAGGTTATAGTCGTCCCGGATTATTTGGAACTATGAAGCATTATGACGCGGACGGAAACTTTATAGGAGAGAGCCGTCCAGGATGGCTTGGCAGCATGGAGAATTATGATGCCAATGGAAATAAGACTGGTGAAAGTCGTCCAGGCTGGCTTGGAAGTATGGAAAATTATGATGCTAATGGAAACAAAATAGGTGAAAGCCGACCCGATTGTTTTGGAAATATGAATCATTATAATGAAAATGGGCATAAGACAGGACATAGCGATAAAGGTATTTTTGGAGGATGGAACCATTTTGATGAATAAAAAAGATACAAAGATCAACCGAAATGATATGCTGGAATTAACCCGCAGAATGACATTATCCAGAAACTGCTTTGTGCGTGCAGCAGGAGCATATATAGATGATGAGGGATACATAGATAATACCTTCAATGTAAGCTTCAAAAATATGAGCAAACATGATCAGCAGGTAAATCTGAATCTTGCGAAAACCATTCCTTTTTCCAAAACAAATGAACAGTTAAAATGTTATAAATTCCCTGAAGGGGATATGGCATATGACAGCATCCATAAACTACTGATGGCATTATCACAATACGGATTAAAAGATGATCTTCTGGTTCAGACTCTCTGTGAACAGCTTGCAGAGGGAATCTGTGATACAAAAGATTCTTCGGATAAAATAAACCGTCTGCAGGGACAGGAGTTTGGAATTTATATTTATCATGGAATATATGATATCCCAAAGAAAGGCTCAGATCATAGTGAACAGTGGGAGTCAGAAGAAATATACAGTTTCCTGATCTGTGTGGTGGCTCCGGTAGATAAAGATTACAATGCCGGAACTCCAAAATGCGGCTTTATTTTCCCGGCCTTTGAAGAACGTTCTGCAGAACCTGGAAAAATAGATATATTCTTTGAAATTCCAGAGTATCCGGACGAAGGATTTTTGAACAGGATAATAGGGCAATAATCTGAACAAGGTGCTTATTTATGAGGGAGTGAGATAGATAAATCTTAATTACACCATATGCAATTCAATTTAGTCATTTGCACACAAAATGACTAAATTGAATTGCGCTATGACTAAATTAATGATAAAATGGGAGCAAGACAATGACATTACACGCTGAGAGGATAATTGATGAGAAGTTTTGATTTTGAGAAAGAATACAGCAAATTGCTTACTCCTGATATTGTATCATATATTGCTCAGATACATGAATATAGAGGCCGGTATTCCGCAGACAATGTACAAAAGGAATTACTGTCAGAACTGCTGGAGATTGCCAGAATACAAAGTACGGAAGCGTCTAACAGAATCGAGGGAATTATAACAACAGATGATCGGCTGAAGAAAATTGTCCGTGAGAAAACATTGCCAAAGACAAGGAGTGAAAAAGAAATCGCCGGATACAGGGATGTTCTGGCAACGATTCATGAAAACTATGAATATATTCCTGTCAGTTCAAATATGATTCTGCAGCTGCACAGAGATTTGTATAAATTTAGTGGCAATGGATACGGTGGGAATTTTAAGTCTGTGGATAATGTGATTGCAGAAGAACTTCCGGATGGAACGAAAAGAGTGAGATTTCAGCCGGTTCCGGCATGGGAAACAGCAGAAACAGTCAATGATTTATGCAATGCATTTAAGGATGCTGTCAATAAGCAGTTTATGGATATACTGCTGTTGCTTCCAATGTTTATATTGGATTTTCTTTGCATTCATCCATTTAATGATGGAAACGGAAGAATGAGCCGTCTCCTGACTTTATTGATTTTATATAAGTCGGAATATTATGTTGGTCAGTATATTAGTATTGAAAGACTGATATCAGACACAAAAGAGAATTATTATGAAGCTTTGCAGGAAAGCTCATGGGAATGGCATGAAGGCAGAAATGATTATGCTCCTTTTGTGAAATATATGTTAGGGGTTATAGTTGCTGCTTACCGGGAGTTTGCGGACAGGGTGGAGATTCTTACGGACAAAACAATTTCAAAATCTGATCGTATTGAAGATATTATCAGAAACTCCTATGGCAGGATTACAAAAGCGGAAATTGCAGCTCAATGTCCGGAAATCAGTCAGACAACCATACAGCGAACGCTGAACGAATTACTAAAGAACAATCAGATAATAAAAATAGGCGGGGGAAGATATACTTCCTACGTTTGGAACAGGGAGAACGAATGATATGGTTACCGGAGAATTAAAAAGTAAAATTGATAATTTATGGGAAATATTCTGGACAGGAGGACTGACTAATCCACTGGATGTAATTGAGCAGATGACATATCTGATGTTTATCCGCGATCTGGATGATGCAGACAATGTCCGTGCAAAAGAGGCGGCAATGCTTGGTTTGCCACATAAGAGTATATTTGCCGGGGAAATACAGATTGGAGACCGAAAAATTGATGGAAGCCAGCTGAAATGGAGTACTTTTCATGATTTTCCTGCTGCAAAAATGTATAGCACTATGCAGGAGTGGGTATTTCCATTTATAAAAAATCTCCATGGAGATAAGGAAAGTGCCTATTCCAAATATATGGGAGATGCCATTTTTAAAGTACCGACTCCTTTGATGCTGGATAAGATTGTGACTACTATGGATGCCATTTATGAGCAGATGGAACAGATTAAGTCAGCAGACACCCGGGGAGATGTATATGAATATCTGCTTTCCAAACTTGCTACGGCAGGTGTAAATGGTCAGTTTCGTACACCGAGACACATTATCCGAATGATGGTGGAAATGATGAATCCTAAGGCAAATGAAATCATCTGTGATCCGGCGTGCGGTACGTCTGGTTTTCTGGTTGCCGCAAGTGAATACCTGAGAGATAGAAAAAAACAGGAAGTTCTTTTTGACAGACAGAACAAGGAACATTATATGAATCACATGTTCCATGGTTATGATATGGACAGGACCATGCTTCGGATTGGCGCAATGAACATGATGACCCATGGTGTGGAGAATCCATATATTGAGTACAGAGACAGCCTGTCTGATCAAAATACAGATAAGGAAAAATACAGCCTGATTCTGGCTAATCCGCCATTTAAGGGAAGTCTGGATTACGATATTGTAAGCGCAGATTTATTGAAAGTATGTAAAACAAAGAAAACAGAATTACTGTTTCTTGCATTGTTTATCCGTATGCTGAAAATTGGTGGTAGATGTGCATGTATTGTACCGGACGGAGTGCTGTTTGGTTCCTCAACTGCCCATAAAGCCATAAGAAAAGCCCTGGTAGAAGAAAACCGTCTGGAAGCAGTGATTTCCATGCCCTCCGGCGTGTTTAAACCTTATGCAGGAGTATCTACAGCTATTTTGATTTTTACTAAAACCGGACATGGTGGAACTGATAAAGTCTGGTTTTATGATATGAAAGCGGATGGTTTTAGCCTTGATGATAAGAGAACAGAAACGAAAGAAAATGACATTCCGGATATCATAGAGCGTTTCAGAAACCTGGATAAAGAGATTGACCGTAAACGCACAGAGCAGAGTTTCTTTGTACCAAAAGAAGAAATTGCAGAAAACGGCTATGATCTGAGCATTAACAAATACAAAGAAATCGAATATGTACCAGTAGAATACCCATCAACACAGGAAATCATGACAGAACTGCATGAAATTGAGATGAAAATTGGAGAAGAAATGCAGGCTTTGGAAGAGTTGTTGGGATTAAAATGACATTTATAGGGAGATAAGATTAGGTGAAAGTAAAACTGGGAGATTTAACTAAAATAAAGACTGGTAAACTTGATGCAAATGCCTCGTCAGAAGATGGACAATATCCTTTTTTTACTTGTTCAAGAGAACCATTAAAGATATCTAATTATTCATATGATTGTGAATGTGTTCTGGTAGCTGGCAATGGTGATTTGAATGTCAAGTATTATAACGGAAAATTTGATGCTTATCAACGTACGTACATTATTGAGGATAATAGCGGTGGACAATTATATATGCCATATCTTTACTATTTTATGGAAGGCTATATTAAAGAGCTTAGAAGACAAGCTATTGGTGGAGTAATTAAATATATAAAATTGGGAAACCTTACAGATGCTTTGATTGAATTACCCTCTGTTGATGCACAAAAGAAGATAGTTAATATTTTGAAAAAAGCAAAACAACTATTAAGCTTAAGTAATAATGAGATTTTGAAGTTAGATGAGCTGGTGAACGCCCGATTTGTCGAGATGTTTGGAAATCCAGATATTAACGAAAAAAAATGGAATGAGTATAAAATGGAGCAATTATGTGAGATTGGATCTAGTAAGCGTATATATCAGAATGATCAAAGTTTAACAGGCATTCCATTTCTTAGAATTTCAGATTTGGTTAATAGAATGGATACAGGTTCAAAAGATTGTGACTTATTTATTCCAGAAGAACTCTTTGGAAAGCTTAAAAAGCAAGGGTTAGTGCCAGTAAGAGGTGACATCTTGCTTACAGCAAGAGGAACTCTGGGAAGATGCTATATTATTCAAGATGAAGATGAATTTTATTTTCAAGATGGAATGATTACGTGGCTATCAAAATACGATGAAAGAATTACTCCATTATATATTTCATGTTTATTTGAAATGCCAGGATTTAGAAAACAAATTGATTCATTACAGGCGGGGTCAACTGTTGCGTATCTGTCGATATCTATGACCAAAAAGTTAAATGTGATGACACCACCAATTGAACTTCAGAATCAGTTTGCAGACTTCGTCACTCAAGTCGACAAATCTAAAGTTGAGATTCAAAAAGCATTGAACAAAACCCAGATGCTATTTGATTCGTTAATGCAGGAATATTTCGGGTAGGAGGGAAGATTTGTGAAGGATTACAAACAATGGTTGGTTGAGAGATTTATAATTGAACGGAAACGCTTTGACAGATCTGGTGTATATGCTTACACACAGCGTGCCATGGCATATAATTCCAATAAAATTGAAGGAAGCACACTTACTCCGGAACAGACAGCCTCTCTCTTTGACAATGGAACATTACCTCAAAGTGATGACTATTACAGAGCCAAAGATGTTGAAGAAATGAATGGCCATTTTCTTATGTTCAATTACATGCTTGATACCCTTGATGAAGAGTTGACACCGGAACTAATCAAACATCTGCATTATGAATTAAAGACCGGAGTATTCGAAGACAGAGCGAATGGATATGCAATTGGTGATTATAAAAAGCGTCCAAACATGGTAGGAATGTATCGAACAACGCTGCCACAGGATGTTGAGACGGAAATGAACCAATTACTAAAGTGGTACAGGGAACAGAATAAAAATATGGAAACTCTTGCAGAATTTCATGCCAGATATGAGGCGATTCATCCTTTCCAGGATGGAAATGGAAGAACCGGAAGGATGATCATGTTTCGGGAAAGTCTAAAGAACCCGGATATTCTTCCTTTCATTGTATTGGATGAGAATCGAAGTCAATATATTGATGGGCTGAAACAATATAGAGAAGAGCAGAAAGTACGCAAGCTTGTCTCATTAATGCAGAAAGAAGCTGAGGAATATTATCAGCAGTGTAAATATTTTATGGGATAATGCATTTTGTACGAAAGATGCATTAAAATGTCTGGAATACAGGGATTGTGAGGTGCTTTAATGGTAGGACTCGGACGGGAAGATAAGAAAGATAATGACCTGTTTTACACTTGCAGTCTGATTGATTATATTTCGCGGAAAACGAAGAATATTCGTGCAGATGTAGTAAATCAATTAGGCAGAAAACGTCTGGATAAAATCTATGATCTGGCAGATGTGTATCATTGTGATAATATTGAACAGGTCAGTGAAGATTTTATTGCAGAGGCGCACATACCAACAGGAACGTTCGATAATGTAAAGGAATGCAAATATTCAATTCCCTCTCATTGGGATATTGGAAAAGTATATAAACGCTTGATAAAACAAGTAGCTGCCAGCGAGAAAATTGAGATAGTTGATGCACTGATCAAGGTTTATAATTCTTTTATCAGCGAAAAAATAGATGATTATAACAGTAGTGTCTACTACGAAAATCCATCTTATATTTTTGAAAGTTACAGAGAAAATAAGATGTTATAAAAACAATGGGTGAAAACACATGAGATTCGGGAGGTGTCAGTATGACTAATTTTGATTTCCTGAAAAATGAACCAAAGTTTAAAGATTTTGCAGATGTAGCAATCTCCGCGGAAAGGATTTTTCAGTTTGATTATGCGGCATCTGTGCTTAACTGCAGACGGGCAATGGAATTTGCTGTCAAATGGATGTATTCTGTGGACAGTGCCCTTGTCATGCCATGGGATGACAGACTGGTTAGTCTGATGAGTACAGATGAATTCAGGGATATTATTGATGCAGATCTTTTGAAACGTATGGAATTTATACGCAAAACAGGTAATTTTGCAGCCCATACCGGTCAGAAAGTAAAGAAGGAACAGGCAGAATTGTGTCTGCAAAATCTATATATTTTTCTGGATTTTGTTGCTTATTGTTACGCAGATCATTACACTGTCAGCAATTATGATTCTACATTACTGCAGGAAAATTCTGCTCATACAGCGGATCAGTCAGTTAGTCAGCCGGTCGGCGATCAGGCTGGTCAGTCAGAAACGGATCTGAAACTGGAACAATTGTTAAAGGAAAATGCTGCCCTGAGGGAAGAACTGACTGCCCGTCGTGAAGAACAGCAGCAGACATACGTGACTAAACCACTGGATATTTCAGAATATGAAACCCGAAAGATTTACATTGATTCTATGTTGCAGGATGCCGGATGGACTGAGGGACAGAACTGGATGAATGAATACAGAATTCCGGGTATGCCAAATAAGTCACAGGTCGGATATGCAGATTATGTTCTCCTTGGTGATGATGGTAAGATCCTGGCTGTGATAGAAGCCAAGAGAACCTGTGCAGATGTGGCAAAGGGCAGGCAGCAGGCGAAGCTATATGCTGATCTGATTGAGCAGAAACAAGGCAGAAGACCGGTAGTATTTCTCACCAATGGTTTTGATGTCCGTATCTGTGATAACCAGTATCCGGAGAGAAAAATTGCAGCAATTTATTCCAAACGGGATCTGGAAAAATTGTTTAATCTCAGACAGATGCGCTCAGGTTTGGGACAGATTTCCATAGACAAAAACATAGCAGGACGATATTATCAGGAGGCTGCGATTAAGGCAGTCTGTGACAGTTTTGACACCAGAAATCGCAGAAAAGCTCTCCTTGTTATGGCTACAGGTTCGGGAAAGACACGTACAGTTATTGCACTTTGCAAGGTATTGTCAGAGCAGGGATGGGTAAAAAATATTCTTTTCCTGGCAGATCGTAATTCACTGGTAACACAAGCTAAGCGAAGCTTTGTCAATTTGCTGCCGGATTTATCTGTTACAAATTTGTGCGAAGAGAAAGATAACTATGCAGCTCATTGTGTTTTTTCTACTTATCAGACCATGATAAACTGTATAGATACGATTCAGGACAAAGAGGGAAAATTGTTTACCTGCGGACATTTTGATTTGGTGATCTGTGATGAAGCACATCGTTCCATTTACAATAAATACAGGGATATTTTTAATTATTTTGATGCTCCGCTGATTGGGCTGACAGCTACTCCAAAAGATGAAATTGACAAAAATACCTATGAAATCTTTGAACTGGAGAACGGTGTCCCTACTTATGGCTATGAGCTTGCGCAGGCAGTAAAGGATGGTTATCTGGTTGACTTTATGTCTGTGGAGACTACGCTGAAATTTATAGAGCATGGAATAGTATATGATGAATTATCTCCGGAAGATAAGGAAGCCTATGAGGATACCTTTGAGGATGAAAACGGTGAAATGCCGGACAGTATTGGCTCAGCAGCATTAAATGAATGGCTTTTTAATGAGGATACCATAAAGAAGGTTTTACATATCCTGATGACGAACGGATTAAAGATAGATTATGGAAACAAGATTGGAAAGACCATTATTTTTGCGAAAAATCACCGTCATGCAGAGAAAATATATGAGGTGTTCGGAAAAGAATATCCACATCTGACAGGATATGCCATGGTGATTGATAATCGCCTGAAATATGCACAGAGTGCGATTGATGAGTTTTCGGATTCAAAGAAGCTTCCTCAGATAGCAATCTCTGTAGATATGCTGGATACGGGAATTGATGTGCCGGAAGTTTTGAATCTGGTATTTTTCAAAAAGGTTATGAGTAAGGCGAAATTCTGGCAGATGATCGGGCGAGGTACCCGTTTGTGCCCGGCCCTGATGGATGGAGAGGATAAGCAGAAATTCTATATTTTTGATTTCTGTGGAAATTTTGAGTTCTTCCGCATGAATAAAGGACGTGCCACTGCAAATATGATCGCACTTCAGGGAGCAATTTTTCAACTGGAATTTGAGATTGCCTATAAATTGCAGGGAGCCGCTTATCAGACAGAACGATTGATTACCTATCGTAAATCTCTGGTAGAGCATATGGTTGGAAAGGTGCAGGAGTTAAACCGAGAAAATTTTGCGGTGCGTCAGCACTTAAAATATGTGGATATTTATGCTGTTGAAGAAAATTATAAGGTTCTTACTTATGAGGACACTTTGGCAGTGCGGGATGAATTATCTCCAGTGATTAGACCTGAAAATGATGATGCGAAAGCTTTGCGTTTTGATGCTCTTCTGTATGGAATTGAACTGGCGTATCTGGCAGAAAAGAAATATGGACGTGGTCGAAAGGATCTGCTGAAGAAGGTTTCTGCACTGGCAGGGATTTCTAACATTCCGGAGATTATGATGCAGGCAGAACTGATAGACAAGATTCTTCATGGAGGATATCTGGACAATGCAGGGATTCCTGAATTTGAGCATATCAGAGAAAATCTCCGCGATCTGATGAAATATATTCCGGATGCAGACAGAATGATCTATGACACAAACTTTGATGATGAGATTCTCAACATGGAGTGGAAGGATTCAGAACTGGAAAATGATGATCTGAAAAATTATAAGGCAAAAGCTGAATATTATGTACGTCAACATCAGGACAATGCCGTGATAGCGAAGCTAAAAACCAATATTCCTTTAGACAGTAATGACGTAAGAACACTGGAAAAAATTCTGTGGAGCGAAGTGGGAACTAAGCAGGATTATGAGGCAGAATACGGACAAAAACCACTTGGAGAATTTGTGCGTGAGATTGTAGGACTTGACATGAATGTTGCTAAGGCTGCCTTTGCACAATATCTGGATGATACCTGCCTGGACAGCAGACAGATTTATTTTGTGAATCAGATTGTGGAATATATTGTACATAATGGGATGCTGAAGGATCTCTCGGTTCTTCAGGAATCACCTTTTACGGACCAGGGCAGTATTGTGGACATATTTACGGATTTAAATGTATGGCTGGGAATCAGAAAAACCATAGAGCAGGTTAATGCTAATGCCATTGCTGCGTAAATTTGTCAGTAGATCAGAACGAAAGTGCTTGTCGACGAGATAAACCTTGGATATTCAATATTGTGGTAAAATAAACTTTGGAAAGGCGGTATATGGATGAAGTGGGCAGATGGTAAGATACGATGCTGCTGGGCAAATCCGAGAAATGAGCGTTACATCCGTTATCACGATGAGGAGTGGGGCGTTCCGGTGCATGATGACCGGAAGCTCTTTGAAATGCTGATATTGGAGTGCTTTCAGGCGGGTCTGTCCTGGGAATGTGTTCTGAACAAGCGAGATGCCTTTCGCGTGGCTTTTGACAATTTTAATCCGGAGAAAGTCAGCGCTTACACTGAGGACAAGCTGGAAGCACTGCGGAGTAATCCCGGCATCATACGAAACCGCCTGAAAATACAGGCTGCCGTTACCAATGCATGTGCGTTCCTGGAAATTCAGAAGGAATACGGCAGCTTTTCAGGCTATATCTGGCATTGGACTGATGGTAAAGTAGTCTGTGAAACAGGTCGGACAAGTTCGGAACTGTCTGATTGTATATCAAAAGATTTGAAAAAACGTGGCATGAAGTTCGTGGGAACAACGGTCATCTATGCCTATTTACAGGCAGTAGGAGTTCTCTGTTCTCATGAGCAGGGCTGCTTTTGGGCAAATCAGGAAGCTGAGCATTATAATAGTTATTCATAAGACTGTTATTTCCTGATTTTTATCCATCCTGCATGAAGCAGATATACACCTGCCGGAATCAGGGAAAGCAGATGTATATTTGTGCAGCTGCCTGTTTCTGCATATGTCGGCAGAATGAGTGTATGAAATGCAAGATAAAGGTATGCGCCTGTAGCAATGAGATTACACAGAAAAAAACTCCAGCCGAAGATACCGGAAATAGAAGCTGTAAGAATGATGATCAGCGTCAGGGTATCAGGAACAAAGGGAAGATGAATAAAATCAAATTCAGGTTTCAGGGAGAGAAATGCGAGCACTGCGTAAAGAAAAAGCACTGCATTTAATAAACTCATGATTTTAAACGGTAAACTGTAAAAGGGTGTAACAGGGCAGTCAGGCCATAGTTCAACATCCAGTTTCTGTGCAAGCTGGGTTGCTGACTTTGTAAAGGTTATGTTTGTCATTACAACAGCTTTATCGCAGTCGTAGAAGTTTGCACCTGCATAGGCTTCCTGAACAGCTTTATTTCCAACGGGATGGGTGTAATATTTACATTGTATCCCGTATTTTTTTCGATGTTTGAAAGCAATGATATCGATTCCCTGGTCTCCGGAGCTTTGGGTTACTTTTATTTTAGAAAAATGCTTTCGCTTTAGTATCTTTGCACATTGATATTCAAATTCATATCCATCCATGTGTTGAGTCTCCTGTATTATATAAAATTGTATAGCAGTCCTCGTAAATGATACATTTAAGAGGATTGCTATAGATGTAGTGCATATTGCAATATATTATATCTGCAACATACCATTTATAGAAATTCAGGAAAATACTGTAAGTAATGAAATGGCTGGTGTTACGGTATTTTCCTGAATTACGATAACAGTTTGCAGCAAAATAAGAATACCATGTTTGATAATAAAGAACAAGTGTTTTGCGAAGAAAAGAAGAATGGGTTATTGTTTACTGGCTGGTTTACTGGTTGCGTTACTGAGACGTTACCGAGAATGGAATAAACAGTAACGAGAATGGTTACTCTTTGCGGGAATTGTGTTATAATAGTCTTTGATTTATTGCTACTGAAAAAAGTGGACAGTTTATAGCGAGCCTATTAAATGCACTATTTACGAGGATTGCTATAGTAATTATACAAAACCGTAAGAGGGGGAGGAACATTTGAAAAATTTTGAAGAAATTATGTCGGAACGAAAAAACCGTATAGAAGCCAGAAAGGACGAGCTGATCCGCAGGAGTCTACTGTCTGAAGAATTTCTGGAAATGATCCAGAAAAATAAAAGGCCCTTTGATCTGCTGATGTCTTACTATCAGTGTGCTGTCATGGAGATTGAGACAAAATTCAGAGTGCTGAATCAGGAGTATTCCTTGGAATATGATAAAAATCCTATCGAGGGTATTAAAACCAGAATTAAATCTTATGACAGCATTGTGCGGAAAATACGCAGAAAAAATATTCCCATGTCTTTAACTGCTATAGAAGAAAATATCAAGGATATCGCAGGTGTCCGGGTAATCTGTTCTTTTCCGGAGGATATCTATGAGCTGGCAGACAGCTTTCTGCGTCAGGATGATATTGTACTGATCGAGAAAAAAGATTATATAAAAAATCCAAAACCCAGTGGTTACAGAAGCCTGCATCTGATCGTGCAGGTGCCTATCTTTCTGCAGAAAAACAAAAAAATGGTAAATGTGGAAGTCCAGTTTCGAACTATTGCCATGGATTTCTGGGCAAGTCTGGAACATAAGCTTCGCTATAAAAAAGATATCCCGGCAGATCAGGCACAGCAATTGCAGGAGGAGCTTCTGGCGTGTGCCACCCAGAGTGCTCAGTTGGATAACCGGATGCAGGAAATTCGTAATCAACTGGTCAGCAGAGCTGATAAGGGGAATCAATCCTGAGAAAGTTCCTTATTTCAGGAACTTCCTCAATAATTTTTCATAAATTTTTCTATATGGCTGGTATCTCATTGGCAGATCCAGCCATGTTTTTTTGTCTACAATACTCTTATAGTGAGAGAAGGTATGAAAACCGTCTTTGCCATGGTAGGAACCCATTCCGCTTTCACCAAAGCCGCCAAATCCCATCTCACTGGTTGCCAGGTGGATGATGGTGTCATTGACACATCCGCCTCCGAATCCACAGCGGGAAGTAACTTTTTCCGCAGCTTCTTTGTCGGAGGTGAAGATATATAGTGCCAGAGGATGTGCCATGGAGTTGACCTTTTCAATGGCCTCATCCAGGGAATCATAGGCCAGCACAGGAAGCACAGGACCGAAGATTTCCTCCTGCATTACTGCATCCCCGAAGGTTACATTATCCATAACAGTAGGAGCGATCTGAAGAGCTCCCGGATTGTTGTCACCGCCGCAGACTACCTTGCTGGGATCGATCAGATTGCAGATACGAGTAAAGTGCTTTTCATTAATAATTTTCCCATAATTCTTATTATTCAGAGGTGTGGAACCAAACTGTTTCCTGATCTGTTTCTGGATCTGTCGGATCAGTTCATCCTTGATTTCTCTGTCGCAGTAAATATAATCAGGTGCTACACAGGTCTGACCACAGTTGAGATATTTTCCAAATACAATTCTTCTGGCTGCAAGTTTCAGGTTGGCACTTTTCTCTACAATGCAGGGGCTTTTACCGCCCAGCTCCAGGGTAACGGGGGTCAGATGTACAGATGCTTTTGCCATTACTTCCCTGCCAACATGCTGGCTTCCTGTAAAGAAAATATAGTCAAAATGTTCATTGAGAAGAGTGTTATTTTCCGCACGTCCGCCGTTTACCACAGCCACATACTGGGGATCAAAACATTCGGTGATAATGGTTTCAATCACCCGGCTGGTGTGAGGAGAGTAGGCACTTGGTTTCAGTACAACTGTATTTCCGGCTGCAATCGCATCGATCAGCGGATCAATGGTGAGCAGGAAAGGATAATTCCATGGGCTCATAACCAGGACAACACCATAAGGAGATGGCTTCTTATAGCTTCTGGAAGCGAACTGGGCAAGGGGAGTCAGTACTGTTTTTTCTTTTGCATAGGAAGGTGTATGGCGGATCATGTAGCTGAGTTCTGAGAGCACAAGTCCCACTTCACACATATAGGATTCAAAGTTACTTTTTCCAAGGTCACGTTTCAGTGCTTCATTGATCAGTGGTTCATATTTCTGAATACAGGTCTTTAATTTTTTTAAGGCATCCAGCCTTTTTTCTACCGGTAAAGTGGCACCTGTGTAAAAATAGCTGCGTTGTTTCTGAACGATTTCTTTAATTTCTGTTTCTGTCATAATACATTATTTCCTTATATAATATAGATATCAGGTAACTATTGAGAGTCTGCAGGTTCCTGTATTTTGATATTTTTATAAAAAACGCTTTGCAGGATAGAAGAATATTAACAGTTACTTCTCAGCTTCTGAGGTATTTTCCTTGGAAGTCAGAGACATCAGCATGTAATAAAATTTCTCCAGTTCGGAGGCATCCATAAGCTTCGGCACAGGATACAGAGGATTGGCCTCTTTATCTGCATAATGGGCAAGCTTGGGGATATCTGTTTCCTGAATTTCTTTTACAATATTTACGATTCCAAATCGCTCTTTCATCTCTTCAATTGCCCGGATAAAAAGCTCTGCTGCTTCATGGTCCGGCGTATTTTTGTCTGCAAGTCCTGCTGCAATGGCAAGTCTGTGGAGCTTTTTGTCAATGCAGGAGCCATATTCCCGAAGTACCAGCGGTAGCAGAATGGCATTGGCAAGTCCATGGGGAACGTTGTACTGTCCACCCAGAGAGTGAGCGACTGCATGAACATATCCTACATAGGATTTGGTAAAAGCACAGCCTGCATAGAAGGAGGCGTGGAGCATATTTCGTCTTGCCTGAATATTATCGCCATGCTCATAGGCAATGTCTATATTTTCAAAAATCAGTTTTACCGCTTTTAATGCATCCCTGCGTGTATCAATGGTGGTGGAATTGCCGATATATGCCTCCACTGAGTGAGTCAGGGCATCCATACCTGTAGTTGCGGTGATAAATGGGGGCAGGCTTAAGGTAACCTTGGGATCCAGCACTGCATAGCGGGGAATCAGCGGGAAATCGTTGATTGCGTATTTATATCTGGTGTCTGCATCTGTGATCACAGCGGCGAGAGTGGTCTCACTTCCTGTTCCGGCAGTGGTTGGAACTGCCATGAGAAGGGGAAGCTTCTTATGCACCTTCAGGATTCCCTTCATTTGAGCCAGAGACTGATTTGGTTTGACCGCACAGGCACCGACTGCCTTGGCACAGTCCATGCTGGAACCGCCGCCGAAACCGATGATGGCATCACAGCCTTCTTTATGGTAAAGTTCCAACGCCTCGCGGACATTGACAGTAGTAGGGTTGGCAACTGTTTTGTCATAAATGGTATAGGGGATACCGGCCTCCTTTAAAGCTTTTTCCAGTCTTCTGGTAAGTCCAAGCTTCATGATACCGCCATCTGTAATGATCAATACATGAGTGCATTTATGGCGCATGATGATTTCAGGGAGTTCCTTGACGCTTCCTGCGATTTTGGGTTTTCTGTAAGGTAAAAAGGGAATTGCAATGTGAAAAGCTTTCTGAAAAGCCCTGCAATATATTTTTCTGAGAGTGTTCATGGATAATTCCTTTCCTGGGTGCAGCCTGCTACTTTGCAGACTGCCGGACAGCAGTTACTTCAGAAAAAATATAACAAGGTAAAAAAGAAAAGTCAATATATTTTGATACTCAAAATTTATCTTTGGTAAAAGAGCTTATTCCGAGACATACGAGCCAAAATTCCATTGCCGCAGGCAATCTGGAATGAATTTTGGCTACGTTACTGTGAACGGAGTGAACAGTAACGAACATATCCATAAAATTTTACAAAACTACGAAAATCAGTTGACAATGGAGTAAGTTTATACTAACCTGAAGTTAGCGAAGTATAACAATATTGTAAAACAGCAGTGTTATTATATTAAAGAATTAAAGAAATTTGCTCCACAGGAAGTGGATATGAGGGAGGAATGAAAAAATGTTTTTGCAGATACAGGGAATTCAGAAGTCTTTTGGTGCAGGGGACAGCCGGGTGGATGTGCTTAAAGGGCTGGATCTTGACATTGAGAGAGGAGAGTTTTGTGTGCTTCTGGGGCCGTCTGGTTCCGGTAAGTCTACGCTTCTGAATATTATCGGTGGGATTGACAGTGCAGACGAGGGAAATCTGGTCATAGACGGGGAGCGTCTGGCAGATATGTCGGAGAAGAATCTGTCTTTGTACAGGCGTAAGCATCTGGGATATATTTTTCAAATGTATAATCTGATCCCCAATCTTACAGTGCGGGAGAATATAGAGGTGGGAGCCTATCTCAGTGATACGCCTCTGGATGTAGATGAACTGCTCCATACGCTGGGAATCTATGAGCACCAGAGAAAGCTTCCCAATCAGCTTTCCGGCGGTCAGCAGCAAAGGACTGCCATTGGCAGAGCCATTGTAAAGAATCCGGATATTCTTCTTTGCGATGAGCCTACAGGAGCCCTGGATTATAATACCTCCAAGGAAATCCTGAAGCTGATCGAGACGGTAAACCAGAAATACGGCAACACCATCGTCATGGTAACGCATAACGATGCCATCAAAGATATGGCTGACCGGGTGGTGAAGCTTCGCGATGGGATGATCCGCAAAAATTACCTCAATGAGCATAAGATCCCGGCAGCAGAGCTTGACTGGTAAGGAGGCATATGATGAAAAATCCTTTACGCAAACGTCTGCCCAGAGAACTGAAGGGAGAACTGGGCAAGTATCTGGTTGTATTTATCCTGATGGTTGCATCCATTGGATTTGTGTCAGGCTTTCTAGTTGCAGATAACAGTATGCTTATTGCTTACAATGAAGGTTTTGAGAAGTACAACATAGAAGACGGAAACTTTCGCACAGCAGAGCAAGTCCACAAAACCCAGAGAGAAGAAATAGAGGCGCTGGGTGTGAAGCTGTATGATAATTATTATGTGGAGGAACCTCTGGATAATGGAAGCACCATGCGTTTTTTTAAAAACAGGCAGCAGGTGGACAAGGTCTGCCTGATGAAGGGAGAGCTGCCTTCCGGGACAGGAGAGATTGCCATTGACAGAATGTATGCAGACAACAACAATCTGTCTGTGGGAGATACGCTCCGGAGCGGAAAAAGAACCTGGAAGATTACCGGCCTGGTGGCACTTTCCGACTACAGCTGCCTGTTTCAGAATAACAACGATTCCATGTTTGATGCTGTGAAATTTGGGGTTTCTGTTGTGACTGAGGAGGAGTTTGATTCTTTGGATCAGGAAAAACTGCAGTACAATTATTCCTGGATCTATGACGAAAAACCGAAGACAGAAAAAGAAGAGAAAGAAGTTTCCGAGGATCTGATGGAGGATATGGGAAAGATTGTCACACTGGAGGCTTTTGTACCCCGGTATCTGAATCAGGCCATTACTTTTACAGGGGATGATATGGGTGGAGACAAGGCCATGATGATCATGCTTCTTTATATTATTATGGTGATCATGGCCTTTGTATTCGGAATTACCATCAGCAATACGATACGGAAAGAAGCCGGCGTTATCGGTACCTTACGTGCGTCCGGATATACCAGACATGAACTGATTCTTCACTATATGACACTTCCGGTGCTGGTTACTTTTGTGGGTGCACTGATCGGAAATATCCTTGGATACACTGTATTAAAGGATGTATGTGCAGATATGTATTATGGAAGCTATAGTCTTCCGACTTATGTGACCGTATGGAATGGGGAGGCATTTGGGCTTACAACTCTGGTTCCGGTAGTTATTATGCTGGTGGTAAATTACGGAGTGCTCAGACATAAGCTGAAGCTGTCACCGTTAAAATTCCTGCGCAGGGATCTGTCGGGAAGAAAGCAGAAGAGGGCAATTTATCTGAGTCCGAAGATGAAAATCTTTTCCAGATTCCGGCTTCGGGTGATTTTTCAGAATATGAGTAATTATATGGTTCTGTTTATCGGGATCCTGTTTGCAAATCTGTTGCTGATGTTCGGATTGCTGCTTCCTTCGGCACTGTCCCATTACCAGGTGGAAATCCAGAACAATATGCTGGCAAAATACCAGTATATGCTTCAGGTTCCGGTCAGCGCAGTAAGTGGAAATAAATTTGACGGTCTGATCTCTCTGCTGGAGTTTTATATGGATTCCAGAACAGACAATGAAGATGCAGAGGAATTTTCTGCTTATTCCCTGAATACACTGCCAGGAAAATATAAGAGTGAGGAAGTACTGCTTTACGGGATCGAACCGGACAGCAGGTATGTAACGATAGATTTTAATAATACAAAAGATAAAAAAGATGAAGCGGGGAATAAAGAAAAAGCAGATAACAAGAATACGGCAAATGCAGAAAAAGAAAGCGCAGCAGTTTATATTTCGAGCGCATATGCGGATAAATTCCTGCTTCATGTGGGGGATACCATCACTCTGAAAGAAAAATACGAAAAAGAGAAATATTCGTTTAAAATAGCAGGAGTTTATGATTATACGGCTGCCTTGTGTGTGTTTATGCCCCGCAGTGAACTGAATGATATTTTTGATCTGGGAGAGGATTATTACAGTGGGTATTTCTCAGATACAGAGCTTACAGATATCAAGAGCCAGTATATAGGATCTGTAGTTGACCTTGATGCACTGACAAAGATCTCCAGACAGCTGGATGTATCCATGGGAAGTATGATGGGTATGGTAAACGGATTTGCCATTATGATCTATATGGTACTGATCTATCTTCTTTCCAAGATCATTATCGAAAAAAATGCCCAGTCTATTTCAATGGTAAAAATCCCGGGCTATACAAATGGTGAGATCAGCAAGCTATATATTATGTCCACGTCTTTGGTGGTGGTGTTCTGTCTGCTTTTGAGTCTGCCACTGGAAACAGTAATCATGAAAGTTCTGTTCCGGGAGATGATGCTGTCCAGTATTTCCGGATGGATCACGCTCTGGATCGACCCGATGATCTATGTGCAGATGTTTGCAGCAGGAATCATTACATACGGAATCGTTGCTTTGCTGGAATTTCGGAGAGTGAAGAAGGTTCCTATGGATGAAGCCTTAAAAAATGTCGAGTAGGACAAAATTTGATAAAAATTTGACATTATCTGGAATTTGTGATACGGTTACACAGGAAACTGTTAGAGCGACACGCTCTAGACCAATCAGTTGGAATAGGAGATTATTATGAGAAAAAGAACAACTTCAAGAGCAAAGGAAACTATTAAAGAAGCAACAACAAAGGCTACAGAAGCAGTCAAAGAGACAGTTGAGAAAACAACTGTAAAGGCTTCAGAAGTAATTGAAGAAGCAAAAGACGCTGCAGCTGATATTGCGAAGGCTCCGGTTGTAGAAGAAGCAAAAGAAACTGTAAAGAAAGCAGTAAAAGAAGTGGCTAAAAATATCGACATCAAAAAATTCGCAGAAACAACTATCGAATTACCTGGTTTTGCAGTTACAATGAGCTCCATCGAGGAAGCAATCAAAAAAGACATCAAAGACAAAGGCATCGAAGGAAAAGAAATCAGCGTTTATGTAAATGTTGAGCAGAAAGCCGCTTACTACACAGTAGACGGACAGGGCTCTGACGATTACAGAATTGACCTGAATACATTATAATCTGTAAGCATTTTTTATAAACCGAAAATGGATGTCTGCAGGGATCCGGAAAGAAAATCTGCAGACATAAAAACAGCAGGATTGTTCATAGAATGAACAGACCTGCTGTTTTGCTTATTTATTATAGAACCACACTGCGGCGGATATGGATGATATCTCAGGAAGCTTTCTGCTCAAACAGATCCTCCCTTGTAATATTCTGTGCCCATTTCCCCTGGCGGTAATGATGGAATACCCATGGCCATTTCACAAACTCATCTGTACAGAGCAGGAAGTAAACCCACAATACCGGAAGCTTCAGGACAAAGGCCGCAAAAAATCCCAGAGGTACCGCATATACCCACATATCAATGGTATCGCAGATCAGTCCGAACTTCGTATCACCGCCTGCGCGGAATACCCCGGCGATCAGGGCTGTGTTTACCGCAGAACCCATAATATAATAGGTATTGATAAGCAGCATGTACTTCAAATAATGCATTGCCCCGTCACTTAAGGATGCAAATCTCAGGACCAGAGGCGTAATGGCAAATACGATCACACCGCCAATGGCACCGGCTATAATGGTCATCTTCAGCATTCTGGAAGCATACACCTTCGATTTCTCCAGATCCCCTTTTCCCATTACATTTCCAAGAAGAATCGTTCCCGCACTGGCAATTGCAAAGCAGAACACAGAACCGATATTGCGGACAACCGTAACCAGAGAGTTGGCTGCAACGGCATCTGTTCCGAGATGTCCCAGGATCACAGAGTACATGGAGAAAGCAACACTCCAGGAAATGTCATTTCCAAGAGCGGGAAGTGACAGCCGGACGAAGTCGCCAAACAGCACCTTACTGCGGATAAACATAAAGGTCAGGTTCAATTTAACATCTTTGCTCAGGAAAGAAACGATCACGCATGCTACCAGTTCGATCAGTCTGGAAGCAGCAGTTGCAATGGCAACACCTGTAGCCCCCAGCTTCGGTGCGCCGAAAAGCCCGAAGATAAAAGTGGCATTCAGGATAATATTCAATATAAAAGCCAGCATATTCAATGCCATACTGATCGTTACACGTCCGATACTGCGCAAAATCGCCAGATAAATCTCTGTAATTCCCCAGCAGAGATATGTAATTCCCATAATCCTAAGATAAGAAGAACCGATAGAGATCAGTTCCTGATCAGAAGTAAAAATCTTCATCATAAGCTGAGGAGCAGTAAATGCGATCAGTGTTACGATTCCCGAGATTATGATGGAAAAGCGGAGGGCAATTCCCTCGATCGCATGAATAGCCTGCATATTATTTTTTCCGAAATACTGCGCACACAGAAGAGATGCGCCTGTACCAAGTCCATAATATACCATAAACAGGATATTGGAGTAATTGGCAGCCAGAGACACCGCAGAAATCGCAGACTGTCCCACATAATTAAGCATAATTACATCTGCGGAGTTAACCGCTGCACTGAGCAGATTCTGGATAATGATCGGAATCGTCAGTTTAAGCATCTGCCGGTAAAAATTATCCTTACCGGACGATAATGTGTTTATCATATTTACCCCCGTAATAAGTATTTGCCCGATCAGGCAGTTTTATTAGTCTGTTTTCAGCATAATCCTTCCGGCAGAAAAACGCTATCGGTATTTTGACTGATTTCTACGTTATTTTGACTTTTGAGTCCTTAAACAAATCAACTTTGCTTATAATACCTTGCACAAAAGAAGTCGGACTGATATAATTCGTATGTATTTTGAGAGGAATACATACTGTGACTGATAAAAAATATAATGGGAGAAGTTTATGGCGACATTACAGCAATTAGATATGAATATTTTACTGTGGATCCAGGAACATTTAAGGGTGGATGCCCTGACTCCGTTCTGGAGAGCAGTCACCTTCCTTGGAAACGGAGGATGGTTCTGGATCGTATTATGTGTGCTTCTGATCTGTTTCGGGAAAACACGCAAAACAGGAGTGACAGCGGCACTCTCGCTGCTGTCAGGGTTTCTGATCACAAATCTGCTGATAAAAAATGCAGTAGCCCGTCCAAGACCTTTTGATACTTATACACAGATCATTCCGCTGATCACCAGACCGAAAGACTATTCATTTCCATCCGGCCATACCTGCGCTTCCTTTGCCGTTGCACTGGTCTGTCTGCGGATGCTGCCCGGGAAATGGGGAATTTTACCTGTTGTTCTGGCCGGAATGATTGCTTTTTCCAGACTCTATCTGGGCGTACATTATCCGGGGGATGTTCTGGCAGGATTTCTGGTGGCATTGCTCACAAGTACAGTGGCATGCAGGCTGATGCGGAGAACATTTTCACCTCAGAAAAGCTGATCGGTTCAGAAGAAAACTTCCGGGGGGAAATACAAAAAAGATATGCAAAAATCAGCAGAAAAATATTCGAATGTAAAGTGTAAAGGATAATCTTGTAATGAACAAAAATGAAATCTATATAAAGAGCGGAACCAATTACAAAGAAATGACAAAGGAACTGCTGGCACAGTGCGGCCTGGCGTCTGTAATTTCAGATAAAAAGATGCAGATTGGTATCAAGCCTAATCTTGTATCACCTTCCGAGGCTTCATGGGGAGCTACCACACATCCGGAAATTGTGGCGGGAATTATTGAGTATCTGCAGGAAAACGGATATGGAAATATTGCCATTCTGGAAGGCTCCTGGGTGGGAGATAAGACCACAGAAGCATACGAAGTATGCGGATATCGTGAACTAACGGAAAAATATCAGGTGCCTTTTTGGGATATGCAGAAAGACAAGGGGATTGAAAGAGATTGCAGGGGGATGAAACTGAATGTCTGTGAACGTGCGGCAAATATTGATTTTCTGATCAATGTTCCGGTATTGAAAGGCCATTGTCAGACAAAGATCACATGTGCATTGAAAAATATGAAAGGATTGATCCCCAATACAGAGAAGCGTCATTTTCATGCGATGGGACTGCATGAACCGATTGCACATCTGAATGCGGGGCTCCATCAGGATTTTGTCGTGGTTGATAACATTTGCGGGGATCTGGATTTCGAGGATGGCGGAAATCCGGTAGTGATGAACCGTATCTGGGCGGGGACGGATCCGGTACTGATCGATTCTTATGTATGTCAGATCATGCATTATACAACGAAAGATGTACCGTATATTGAACTGGCAGAGAAGCTTGGGGTTGGAAGTACTGATCTGAAAAATTCCCGCATCATATACTGTGAGGAAAATGCCCGCAAAGAACTTCCGAAATCAAGAAAAGTGGTAGAACTTCAGGATGCAGTAGAAGAAGTAGAATCCTGCAGTGCCTGCTATGGTTATCTCATCCCGGCTCTGGAAATGCTTAAAAATGACGGCCTTTTCGAGAAACTGGACACGAAAATCTGCATCGGCCAGGGATACCGCGGAAAAACAGGAAAACTGGGTGTAGGTGCATGCACCTGTAAATTTGAACATAACGTAAAGGGATGTCCTCCAACAGAGAATCAGATTTATGATTTCCTGAAGCAGTATATTCTGGGAGAAAATAAATAATATGATATCAGGGTCCTAGAGCGTGTCTGAAAAATAAAAATTGCACAAAACGCATGTTTTATTTCCCTTT
>OJMH01000664.1_pt1 | contig 42205 bp, 50 predicted proteins | sample 1597111 | NCBI WGS metagenome assembly OJMH01 (sample SAMEA2452115, study PRJEB22498) | human gut metagenome | reverse complement strand
CCCACCATATTGACCAGATAGCCGCCCGCGGAGTGCCCCGCGATATAGATTTTCGAAGGGCTGCCGCCGTAGTCGGCGATATGGTCGAAGACCCACGCCACGGCCGCCGCGGCATCGTCCACGATGTCGAGCGTCCCGACGTGCGGGATCAGCCGATACCCGACGCCCACGACCACGAACCCCTTCTTCATCAGCCCCTCCGGCACGGCGCGCTTGCCGCCCGTGAGACCGCCGCCGTGGAACCACACCACCACCGGCGCATCCTCCGCATCGGGAGGGCAGGCCACGTCGAGGCGGCACATCCGACGCGCATAGTCGCCGGAGGCATCCGTACGGTAGAGGATATCGCGTTCGAAGCGGTAATCGGCCGCATGGACGGCACCGGCGAACAGGAAACAGAAAAACAAAAGGAAAAGGCGTTTCATCTGCAACGGAGTTTTGGATTCGTCGATAAAAGTAGCGAAAATCCGTGAAACGGCAAAGGGGACTCCGCCGAAAAGGCGAAGTCCCCTTCCGAGCCCGTGCACGGAGGCACCGGTCAATACTGCTCCTGCTCGTTGGGAAAGTCCTGCGACTTGACATCGGCGACGTACCGCCCCACCGCATCGGTCATCACCGTATGCAGGTCGGCGTAGCGGCGCAGGAAGCGGGGCGAAAAGCCCTTGTTGATGCCCAGCATGTCGTGGATCACGAGCACCTGCCCGTCGGTGCCGCCGCCGGCGCCGATGCCGATCGTGGGGATCGACAACTCCTTCGACACGCGTTCGGCCAACACGGCGGGAATCTTTTCGAGCACGACGGCGAAGCAGCCGGCCTCTTCCAGAAGACGTGCGTCGCGCACCAGCTTTTCGGCCTCGGCCTCTTCCCTGGCGCGGACGGTATAGGTGCCGAACTTGTGGATCGACTGCGGCGTAAGCCCCAGATGCCCCATGATCGGAATGCCGGCCGTGAGGATGCGCTCGACCGATTCGAGGATCTCCTCGCCGCCTTCGAGCTTCACGGCGTCGGCCTCGGTCTCCTTCATGATCCGGATGGCCGAGTCGAGGGCCATCTTCGAATTGCCCTGATAGGTTCCGAAAGGCAGGTCGACCACCACCAGCGCCCGTTCGACGGCACGCACGACCGAACGGGCATGATAAATCATCGCATCGAGCGTAATGGGAACCGTCGTCTCGTAACCCGCCATGACGTTGGCGGCCGAGTCGCCCACCAGAATCACGTCGACACCTGCGGCGTCGACGATCTTCGCCATCGAATAGTCGTATGACGTGAGCATGGCGATCTTTTCGCCGCGATCTTTCATCTCTTTGAGCCGGAGGGTCGTAACCGCCCGAACTTTACTCTCAACAGACATTCGTTCTTCTGTTTTGGTTAATATTTTGACATGATCCGTCGGGGGCGTTCCGGCCGCGTCGGCGGTTTTTCGCCGGCAAAGTTACGCTTTTGAGCGAATCCGGCAAAAGAATTCCCACAAAACGACCCCGCCCGACACCGAAACGTTGAGCGAGTGTTTGGTACCCAACTGGGGGATCTCCACCGCGCCGTCGCAGCGGTCGACCGCCTCCTGCGATACCCCTTCGACCTCGTTGCCGAAGACGAGCGCATAACGCGCCTGCGGATCGACGGCCAACGCGTCGAGCATCGCCGCGCCCTCGACCTGCTCGACGGCCAGCACGCGGTAACCCGCGGCACGCAGCCCGTCGATGCACTCCACGGTCGACGCATGATGCGTCCATGCCACGCTCTGCTCGGCACCGAGCGCCGTCTTGTGAAGCTCCCGACAGGGCGGCACGGCCGTAATGCCGCACAGGGCGATCCGCTCGACGGCGAAGGCATCGCCCGTGCGGAAGAACGATCCGACGTTCTGTGCCGACCGCACGTTGTCGAGCACGACCACCAGCGGCAGCTTGGGCATCGCGGCGAACTCCTCGACCGAGGGGCGATGCAACTCTTCATTCGTGATTTTTCGCATGACCGACAGCTAATTTCGGGGACAAAAGTAACACAAATCGGGATAAAATATGTAATTTTGGCGCGATATTTCCGATTCGACTATGAACATCAGACAAATCTTCGGCCTGCTGGCCGCAATCGCCTGCGCGGGCAGCGTGCAGGCGCAGCGCGTCGGCTGGGAGGCCGACTTCAAGACGCGCTTCGACAATCGCGAATTCACGGGCAGTTCGTGCAACGAGTCGCAGACGATCTTTCTGGCCGACCTGTCGACGGCCGTAAGCTACAACTGGCTGGACCGCAATACGCTGCGTTTCGGCGTACAGATGCAGAAGGACTTCGGCGACAACCGCGACTACTTCTCGGAGGTGCGGCCTCTGGCGTCGTACGCCTACCGCGCCGAACGGCTCGGGGCCGACGTGGGTATCTTCTCGCGCGACGAACTGCGCGGCGACTACTCGCACGCCTTCTTCAACGACTCGCTGCGCGTCTACGACCCCACGATCCAGGGCATGGCGGTGCGTTACCGCAACCCGAAGGGGCTGCGCGCCGAACTGGTGCTCAACTGGGAAGGGATGTATTCGGAATATTCGCGCGAGAAGTTCCGCATCTTCGGAGCGATTCATAAGGATTGGTCGCGCGAGGCGGACAAACGCTGGTACGTCGGGGGGGGGCTTTCGATGTTCCATTTCGCCAACAGCGCCCTGACCGAAGGCAACGTGGTGGACAACATGCTGGCCAACCCCTACGTCGGTTTCGCCAGCAAGGCGGCCGAGGTGGTGCGTCGCAACGCCGACGGTCGGCCGACGGTCGAACGGCCTTTCTGGTACGACTTTCGCGCAGGGTTCCTGTGGGCTCCGCAGCGCGACCGCATCGCCGACGAGGGGTGGAAGACCCCCATGGGCGGCGAATTGCGCGTGCGTCTGGGCTGGAAGGGGCTCGAATTCGAGAACAACCTCTATGTAGGCGAGAATCTCATGCCGCTCTTCGGCCGCTACGGATCGGAGCTCTACGCCGGCGAACGGTGGTACGGCACGCGCGACCGCATCTATAACCGCACGCGGCTGGGCTACGAGCGGTCGTTCGCGAGCGAGACGATCCGCGTGCAGGCGGGCATGATCTTCCACACCGACGGCACGGGGCTCTACACGCAGCAGGTGGTGCAGGTGAGCGTACGGCTGGGAAAGACGCTCTACGACCAGCGAAATCACCCGCAGAGATAACCGCAGCCGGAATTTTTGACTAATTTTGTAAAAAAACACGAGATAACAATGGCTATCGAAACCAACGAACCCGCAGCGAAGGAGAAGTCGCTGAATTTCCTCGAAGAGATCGTCAAGGAAGCCGCCGACCGCGGCGTCGCCATACAGACCCGCTTCCCGCCGGAACCCAACGGCTACCTGCACATCGGCCATGCCAAGAGCATCTGCATCAACTTCGGGCTGGCGCAGAAATACGGCGGCAAGTGCAACCTGCGTTTCGACGACACGAACCCCACGAAGGAGGACGTCGAGTATGTCGACTCGATCAAGCGCGACATCCGCTGGCTGGGCTTCGACTGGGCGCTCGAACGCTATGCGTCGGACTATTTCGACCAGCTCTACGAATGGGCCAAGGAGTTGATCCGCAAAGGGCTGGCCTATGTCGACGACCAGACGCAGGAGCAGATCCGCGAAGGCCGCGGCACGGTCTCCGAGCCGGGCAAAGAGTCGCCGTGGCGCAACCGTTCGGCGGAGGAGAACCTCGACCTGTTCGAACGCATGAAGGCGGGCGAGTTCGCCGACGGCGAGAAGGTGCTGCGTGCCAAGATCGACATGGCGCATCCCAACATGCTCTTCCGCGACCCGATCATGTACCGCATCATCCATGCCCGCCACCACCGCACGGGCGACAAGTGGTGCATCTACCCGATGTACGACTACGCCCACGGGCAGAGCGACTCGATCGAGCACATCACCCACTCGATCTGCACGCTCGAATTCGACGTCCACCGTCCGCTCTACGACTGGTTCATCCAGGCGCTCGGCATCTGGCCGTCGCACCAGTACGAGTTCGCGCGGCTGAACCTGACCTACACGATGATGTCGAAACGCAAACTGCTGAAACTCGTGCAGGAGGGCGCCGTCATGGGCTGGGACGACCCGCGTATGCCGACGATCTGCGCCCTGCGCCGCAAGGGATACACGCCGGCTTCGGTACGCGCCTTCGCCGAAATGGTGGGCGTCGCCAAACGCGACAACGTAATCGACCTCGGCAAGATGGAGTACTGCGTGCGCGAGGATCTCAACAAGGTGGCCGAGCGCCGCATGGCCGTCCTGAACCCCGTCAAGGTGACCGTGACGAACTACCCCGAAGGGAAGGTGGAATACTTCGAGTGCGTCAACAACCCCGAAGATCCATCGGCAGGTACGCGGCAGGTACCCTTCTCGCGCGAGCTCTACATCGAGCGCGACGATTTCATGGAGAATCCGCCCAAGAAATTCTTCCGCCTGCAACCGGGCGGCGAAGTGCGGCTGCGCTACGCCTACCTCATCAAGTGCGAGGAGGCGGTCAAGGATGCCGAAGGAAACGTCGTCGAACTGCGCTGCACCTACGACCCGCAGTCGGGAGGCGGCTCGTCGAGCGACGGCCGCCGCGTGAAGGGCGTCATCCACTGGGTATCGGCCCGCCACGCTTTCGAAGCCGAAATCCGCCTGTTCAACCCGCTCTTCACGAAGGAGAATCCCGACGACTGCGAGGAGGGACAGACGTGGGAGGACAACCTCAATCCCGAATCGATGATCGTCACGAAAGGCTGGCTCGAACCGTCGCTGGCGGGCGCCGAACCGGGCCGCACCTTCCAGTTCGAGCGCGTAGGCTACTTCTGCCCCGACACCGACACCACGCCCGGGCATCCCGTCTTCAACCGCACGGTGACGCTCAAAGATTCGTGGGCGAAGATCAACAAGTAGGAGTTTCCGCAAAAACGACGAAAGTACCGGCAATCTTGAAAGATTCCCGGTACTTTTTTAGTACGGGCATGAAATTGAGATGTACACAGTAGAACAGGGAGAAAAGAGAGACAAACGGCAATAATACAACGACTTACGAGAGAACGACAAAATTTCGGCGCGAAATTCAAATGTGCATTTGCTTGAATTTCGTGTTAATTTTGGCGGCTGTTGGTTGAACTCGATTTGAATTGCGCTTGTATTTACAGGCAAAACGGGGCGATTTACGCCCTTTTTTTGTACCTAATGGCTCGTAGTACCGATATACGGAGGATTTGCGGATATGAGGCAGGAACGGTGTGCCGTCGGATCAAGAGATTAAACACCGTTTAATAAGGATTTGAAAAAGACGGATTCACCCGAAAATGCACATTTGAATTTTTGCTCAAAATATCAAAAATACGAAACGGAGGGACGCACAGAGGGACAATATAGGGGACAAAACAAATACATATCAACCCACAAACGAATAAAACATAATGCAAAAAGAGGCTTATTTCAAAGATAAACACCCCCAAAATACACATTTGAATAGGGGTTTTATTTGATATATATAGCTGTATTTTAGAGTGTTATTTAATATTTTGGCTCAACAAAATATATTCCTATCCGACGGCAGCGACAGAGGTGGCACCCCCGGCATCCGTTGAACGAGCGTCCTTTTTTAATATCTTATTCTCGGCTTTTAGCATTTCGTTCTCTGCTTCCAGCCGTCCTATTTGTTTGGCTTGCTCTTCGATCTTGGCATCTTTTTCCTTTATTAGCTCTAATAGATGCTCCTCGATTGATTTTTTTTCAGATTCTCCCCCCTCCATGTTTTGATTTGAGGTTAAAAACATGTCGCCTCGACCTGTAATTAACCAGTCTGCATTGACGGATACAAAGTTCTTTGTAATATCGTCAAGGATTTCAAAACTCGGATAATATTTCCCTTTTTGTATGTTGTATAACTTATCGCTACGCTCGTAACCTAATGCGCGAGCGAAAGATGATATGTTGTGCCCTAATGCTTTGACGAGGGCGTTAAAACGTTCAGATACACTATTATTCGTACTGGGCATAAAAATAATTACATTTTTCTTTGTATAATCACAAACTACTTTGTATATTTGCGTCGTGGTTCCAATGTAACCGCGAAACAAAGATACTCAAAATAACAAATAATAGGCAATTATGACAAGGCAAATCCTTTTACCCGCTTCGGTTCTGCGGGAAATGCGGGAAACTTTCAAGGTCGGACGCAATGTTTTACGCCGCGCCCTCAATTACGAACGCAATAGCGATCGGGCAAAAGCCCTCCGCGCCGCTGCGCTGGAACGTGGCGGTTTGATTTATACCGGGGAACACGCTCCGAATGGCTATTGTCCGAATGTGGAAACGCGACACGACCACGTGCGAGGTATGATGTACCAAAACTTTGGTAATCGGGTGGAATTGCAGGTAAGTCGAGAGACCAACGTCGCAACGATCATTATCGACCACGAACCCGTTGCAACATTTAACGATATGACGATCGGCACGTGGGGCGATGTGCTTTACTCGCTACAAAAAATTTACAATCAATTAAATTCTTAAACGCACCGCTGAAATAATCCCGAATGGCATTCTCCGAGGTTCGAGACCTCGGCGGGAGCAAAAAAAATTGAGACATGGAATACTACAACAATAAACTATGTGCAACCCGCGACGATTTGAGTGTTATCGTTAATTACGAGACACTTAAAAAAATGGTGTTGCGAGGTAAGGCAGAACGGGTGCGTCGTCCAAGTGCGGAATTGCCAGCCTTGTATGCCGTTGATAGTCTCCCATTAAAATACAAAACGGAGGTTTATCGCCGCTATCCGGATTTGAAAGCGCAGGCAGAGAGCAAACCTTTTGTCGAGAGCATCGAACCGGACGGCGCGGCGTTGGATTTTTACCAGCGCCACCAGTTCGGCGACGGGAAGTATTTGCCGACGGACAAACAGACTGAATACGCCAACAATGCGGCAGTCCTAAACGCTTTCCGGCTGGTGCTGGAGCGATCGGACAGTCAGCACCGGAAACAGAGTAAGCGGTGCATCAGCAAGGCGGAATTTTGGCGCAAGGCGGCGCAGGCGTTGCCGCGTATCGCGGACACGTTCCCGCATACCCTACCGGAGAACCCGCGCCGCCTGCAAGAGAAATTCAACCAGTACGTGCGCGAGGGTTACGGGGCATTGATAACGGGCAAATACGGAACCCGCAACGCTGCCAAGATCGACGACGATACCAAAGAAAGCCTCCTTATCCGGCTTATTTCCGACGCTCGCAACCTCGACAATGCGCAGATCGCGCGGATTTACAACGTAGTTGCAGAAACGCAGGGCTGGAAAACGATTACCGGGGCGGCGGTCGGCGTATGGCGCGAGAAACACGACCTCGTGACAGCAGGAGGGCGTCTCGGTGCAACCCGTTTCCGCAACCAAAAGAGTATGCAGATAAAGCGTACACGTCCGGAATTACCGCTCTTGTATTGCACGATCGACGGCTGGGTTGCCGAGTTGCTTTATCAGAAAGTAAACGAACGCAACGGCACTATCACGTACACAAACCGCCTTACGATTGTAATCGTACTCGACCCCTGCATCAATTACCCGGTCGGATATGCGATCGGTGAGCGGGAAACCCCCGAACTTATCAAAGCAGCCCTCCGGAATGCGGCGAACCACACCGCAGAACTTTTCGGTCGCCGTTATCGCTTCAACCAGTTGCAGAGCGATAATTACGGGCGCGGGAACCTTGCCCCGGTCTATCAAGTTATGGGCGAAAAATATACTCCCGCCCGTGCGCATAACGCCAAATCGAAAGTGATCGAGCCGTTCTTCAACTATTTCAATAGAAAATATTGCCAGCTCTGTAAGAACTGGAGCGGGTTCGGTATTACCTCGAACAAGGATTTGCAACCGAATAGCGAGTTTTTGAACAAGCACCGCCACGATTTCCCGACCGAGGAGGGATGCCGTCAGCAGATTGCGACTTTCATCGAACGGGAGCGCGCCGAAAAGCGTGCCGAGTACGTGAAATTGTTTGCCAAGCTGTCCGAGGAGCGACGCTTGCCGCTTTCCGACGAACAATATCTCCTCACGTTCGGAGCCGACACGGGGTATCGCAACGCACTCGAAGGCGTGGGCTTGCGTCCGACGATCGGCGGCATAAAACGGGATTACGATTGTTTCGACCCCAAGTTCCGGGAGTATGCGCATGTCCGCTGGGCGGTAAAGTACGACCCGGACAACCTCGACCATGTGCTCGCGGTGAACGAGGACGGTTCCCTGCGCTTCATGCTCGAACGGAAACACGTGCAGCCTATGGCTCTCGCCGACCGCCGCGAGGGGGATGCAGAACAGCTCGCCCGAGTACGGGAGTTCAACAAACAGCTCGAGAACGGCATAACCGAACGTCTCGCCCTCGCCAGCAACAAAGTCGAGCAATTATTCAATGACAACCCGCAGCTCGACGTCGCAACACGCCTGCTGCTGTGTGATAGCCGGGGGCAAAACAAGAACCACAAGCAGACGCGCCGCCTGCAAGCCCACGAGATCGAGGACATAGAGGCGATCGAAATTGCAACGGTGCGCCGCCCGGTTCCTCAAATCGAGGACGAGGAAACTTTCAACCTGTACTAATAATCAGAAATAGAGATAATATGAAAACGATCGAGAAAGAGCAAATCAGAACCAAACTCGCGGAGTTTTGCGAGATCAAAGGCGGACAGAACAAAGCCGCGAACTCCATGCGCGGCGTCAGCCCGGCGACTATTTCCCAAGTGCTCAATAACAACTGGGATTTAATCAGCGAGGAAATGTGGCGCACGATCGCCTCGCAAATCGGTTACGATCCGCGTGCGTGGGTTGTTGTGGAGACACGCGGCTACAAACGCATGTACGGACTTTTGCAGGACGCGCAGGACAATTCCCTCGTGTTCGCAGTCACGGGTGATGCCGGATGCGGTAAAAGCGAAGCGATCAAGAGCTATGCCGCAAGCAACCGCAACGTGTATAACCTCTCGTGCTCCGAGTATTGGAACCGCAAGCACTTTATGGCGGAACTCCTGCAATGTATGGGGATTGATTCGACGGGCTGCACCGTTCCGGAAATGATGTCGGACATTATTCTCGCCCTCAAAAAGAAAGAAACGCCGCTCGTGGTACTCGATGAAGCCGACAAGTTGAGCGATCAAGTGCTCTACTTTTTCATCAGCCTGTACAACAAACTCGAGGATCGTGTCGGGATCATCCTGTGTGCGACGGACTACCTCGAGAAACGCATCAAAAAAGGTGTGCGAACTAACCGGAAAGGCTACAAGGAGATTTACAGCCGTGTCGGGCGCAAGTTCATCCCGATACAGGTCGTAAACAGCGAGGACGTTGCCGCCGTGTGCATCGCAAACGGTGTGACCGATCCGGAAACAATAAACGAGATTATCGACGACTGCGAGAGCGATTTGCGCCGGGTAAAACGCAAAGTCCACGCGGTCAAACAGCGTTCAACCTCCAAATAAACGGTGTTCAAATGAAAACGATCGACCTTGTAGTCAAAGCCAAGTGGTACGACATGGAAGCCTCCGGCGAAAAGCCCGAGGAGTACCGCGAGATTAAACCATATTGGATAAAACGGTTATGTGACAATCCGGTATTTGATTCTAAAGGCAATTTGATCGGCAGAAAGCCCATAGACGATTGGACTATTGCCAAATGCAGAAGATGTGGTATTGATTTAATAAAAGCATTCCATCGTGGTAACATGATTCCAAAGGAACTTACCCATGCCCGCTTCCGCAGAGGCTACACCCATACCGCAATGCTGTTTAGAATCGACAACATTGCAATCGGCAGAGGCAAACCCGAATGGGGTGCGCCCGATCACGATGTTTTCATTATCAGATTGGGAGAAAGGATTTAGACATGGCAAAAGCGATAAGCAATAAAAACGTGGTGAATGCCAAGTTCAAGGTTGCCGATTTCACGGGCAAATGGCTCGCGTCATTCGGCAAACCCGAACTCCGGGGCGCATGGATCATCTACGGGGAGAGTGGCGGCGGTAAAACGCACCTTGCTTTGGAGCTGCTCAAATACCTGTGCGGGTTCGTGGATCGGGCAGCTTACGACACGTTGGAGCAAGGTTTATCGCTGTCGTTTCAGAACGCATGGAAAGACGCCGCAATGCAGGAGGTCGGCTCCCGGGTTATCGTGCTGGCGAAAGAACCGATCAAGGAGTTGCGGGAACGCCTGCGGAAGCGCAAAAGCCCTAACGTGGTCGTGATTGATTCGATTACGGCGTTGGTCGGGTTCACGCGGACGGTGTTCATGGAATTGATAAACGAGTTTCCCGACAAGTTATTCATTTTCATAGCACACGAAGAAAACAACAAGCCCTATCCGGCTATCGCGCAGCACGTGCGAAAGCTGTCGGAGGTGAAAATCCGGGTCGAGGGGTACAAAGGATTCGTAACGACCCGATTCAAAGGCGAAAAAGGCGAGGGAGGTGCCGATTTCGTGATATGGGAACAGGGCGCAAATGAGTATTGGATTGATAAACTTTAATGATACACAATTATGCACACAATGGATAAAATTCACAACGGGGTACTCCGCAAGTTCCACACCCTTTGCTCGCGTTTGGGACTGACGGAGGCGGAAAAACGGGCGATCGTCGAGAGCTTCGGCGTCGAGAGTAGTGCCGACATAGACACGCACGCCCTTATCGACGTTTGTGCCTCGCTTTCCAAGCAGTTGGAGGGCGACAAAGGCGACCAAATGGATAAACTGCGCAAGCGTGCTATGGCTGCGATCGGCGGCTACCTGCGTAAAATCGACAAGGAAAGCAACGCCGAAATAATCAAAGGAATTGCCTGCCGTTCCACCGGGTACCAGTCTTTCAACAAGATACCCGCCGAGCGTCTGCGGAACCTGTACAATACATTCCGCAACAAACAAAAGGACATGGATGCGGCGGAACGTATCGCAATGGAGCTCTTGGCTCAAAGCTACACGGCGGGGAAAACCTCCCCGGCGATATTGAATTAACGGATTTATTCACCTTTCAAAAACAAAAAATTATGAGTTCAAACAACAATTCTTCGGGTGCAGGTATCGGCTTTTTGGGCTTGCTCACAATCGCCTTTATCGTGCTGAAACTGACAAAGTGCATCGCGTGGTCGTGGTGGTGGGTTCTCGCTCCTATGTGGATGCCTCTTGCCCTCGTGCTGCTTATTGTGGTAATCGTCGGGCTGTGCAAGTTGTGGATTTACTGCAAATGGAGGGCGAGACGATGAAATGGTACATCAGCGGCAAAATTTCGGGCTTGCCAACCGACCAAGTAACCGCCAAGTTCCAGCAGGCGGAGCGGCAAATCCGGGCGTTCGGACACGAGCCTGTGAACCCGACCAACAACGGGCTCGGCTCGGAGGCGAGCTGGAACGAGCACCTCGTCGCGGACGTTGCCCTGCTGCTCGAATGCGATGCGATCTATCTGCTCAAAGACTGGGGCGACAGCCGGGGATCGCGCATCGAGGCGAATATCGCCGAGGAGTGCGGCTTGCAGATCGTCCACCAGCCGGAATATGCGACCTATGAAAGCCGCATGTGAGCAGCTCGCCGGAACCCTGTTGCGGTTTACCGAGGCAATGCGATCCTGTAATTCCGCTTTACGGTGGTATTCGGCTGTTATGCCAAAACAAAGGCACAAACCGATACGAGGCAACAGAACCCGAAAAACAAAGAAATTAACCCGCTTGCAACGCAGGCGAAAAAGACAAATTAAACCACTTAAAAACAAAAAATTATGAGCAATCAGAAATCAATTATCGGGCGTAAATATATCGCCTGTGGCATGGCAAAAGCAATCGATCTCAATCTCAAACAAGAGGTCAATTTGGGTACAAAACAGCAATATACGATCATTGACGACCCGTATGTCTGCGAGTATTATCGCCCAACATTAGCCCCTTTTGACCTATCACCCCGCAAGGTCAAAATGATGGCTGTAAAAGTTCGCGATGATCGCACGGGGCTAACCTACGCTGTGGAATATCATCCCGCAAGTCTTGTTTGCGACGATCGTGTGGACGTCCAGCCCGGGGAGCCTGTCGATTTCGCTATCCGTGCCGGGCAGATCGCCGAAGAACTCAAAGCTGTGTTCGACCCTGCGGGGGGGGGGAATTTCGGACAAATGCGGTGTTGCATTCTTTGCGGTTTCCGACGATGGAAACGATAAAACATCGACGTGCGTCGGGTTTATCGGCGGTCGAGGTGGTCGGGTGTCGGAGGCTATCGCTTCGGCATGTTCCAAGAATCCCCAAGCCCTCGAAATCGTGAAACGCGCCTCGATCGAGGCTATGTTACACCGGATATTCGACGGCGACAACAAAAAGAAATAACCAACTTTCATTTTTATAACAATGGCAAAAACAAGAGTTAAAAAGGTCGTGGTTTCGGGAGTTACGCGCGACCAAATGGAGGAGGCTTTCGGCGCATTCGCCTTTGCCGACGCCAAATTGCAGGGTATCAACGCGGCAATGGACGCGGAGATTACCAAGATTAGAGAGCGCAATGCCGAGGAGATCGCCAAGTTCCAGCAGCAAAAGGACGACGCCCTCGAGGTGATGCAGACGTTCGCCACCGAGAACCGGGACGAGCTTTTCTCCAAAAAGAAAAGCATGGAGACGGCGCACGGCGTCCTCGGGTTCCGCACCGGGACACCGAAGCTCAAAACCCGCAAGGGCTTTACGTGGGCGGCGGTGCTGGAGCTGCTCAAAGAGTTCAACCCGGCGTATGTCCGCACCAGCGAGGAGGTCGCCAAAGACAAGCTCCTCGCCGATCGTGAGAATGAGGACATGCCCGAGTTGATGCAGAAAGTCGGCATCAAGGTCGAGCAGGACGAAACGTTTTTTGTTGAACCTAAAAAAGAGGAATAAGGCTGAATGTCAGAGAAAGTGCGCAATTATGAAAAAGAGAGTATCGAGGTGTGCCGCAACTGCAAGGGCACCGGGGTAGCTTACACGGTACCGGAGTTTCACCCATACGGGAGAGAAGATGATCCGCAGCCGTATGAATGTCCCGTTTGCCGAGGCAGCGGACGGGTAAAAAAGACGCTGAACATCGAGATCACGATCGAACCTTACCCCGGCAAGTCCGGGGTATAAAAAAGAAGCCCGCCAACCGGGAACCGACTAACGAGCGAAGCGTGGGGACGCTTTTGCAAAAATAGTAAGTTTTCGGCACATGGCAAAGGGAGTTCGTTATAAAAGCACGTTAAAACGCATCCGGGAGGTTTGCGCGATAACGAGGGAGCACTACGAGGCTGGCAATCAGTCCAAGTGCTACCGGGCTGTATGGCGAAAATTCATCGAGCCGAAATACGGTATTTGTTACCGCACTTTCTTGAACTACATAAACGAGCCGTTACCGAAAGAACCCGAAAACAAACAACTTACTTTATTTGATTTATGAACGAAAGAACCAAACTGAACAATGAGCAGATCGCCGCCTTGCAGGAGGTTGTCGGAGGCGCGGACGTATTCAGTTGCCATACCGCAAAACTACTCCGCGAAATCGAGGTTATCGCCCCGGAATTGATCGAAATCGGGCATCCTATGGGTGTTTATAAAGCGATTGACCCGCACCCGTATTTCGGTGCCATAGTCACCCGCTGCGGTGTCGAGTATCTCGAAAATATCCAAAAACAAACACGGGATGAATAAAAAGCAGCGCGAAATAATTACCGACGCCTACGAGCAGTATATCCGTAATGCCATGCGAGGCGATCCGGTGGGCGGTTTCAGCGACTTTGCCGATTTGTTTTCCCGGCTTCGTGAAACAGACAAACGACTGGACGAAGAACTGCAAGAACGCTACGACGAAATCCCCGACAAATAAGGACGCAAGCCCCGGAACCAAGAAAGGTTGCCGGGGCTTGTTTTATCCTCTTACCAGCGTGATGCCGACGGCGACCGCTTGGGGCTTGACCGCCGAGGTGTCGGTCGCGTGTGTCACGAAGCACTCCTCGTCATGCTGCACGCGCTCGTGATCGTGATCCGTCACGGATTCGACCAGCATAAAGCAGTTGAACCCCTCACCGGAAAGACCTTGCACCTCCGCGTCGATCCGCTCGATAAGGTCGAGGTGTTCAAGTGCCCGGTCTTGGTATTTCCCGCCCTCCTCGGGCGACGCCAGCGTTTCGGTCACGACATGGAGCCGTACCCGAATGTCTGCCGATCGTGCGCCCCGTGAGAGCTGCGACCACTCGATCGGCTCGAACTCGACGAACACGGCAGGAAGCCGGAACGCCTTTTGTTTGGAGAGCTGCTCGGTGTTCCGGTTCCACAGGCTTACGAACTTGACGCCGACCTTTTGATTTTTCAGCCTGTCGGCAACGGCTTTGTAGATTGCCTTTCTCATTTTCTCAACTCTTTTGCGAGGTTATCGAAAAACTCGGTTATATTCTCGTGGACGATCTGTTTGATCGCCTGCCGCACCTCCTTGTGGTCGCCGATAAACTGGCGTTTCGGCATCGTTATCTGCCGGGTGTGCGACCGCACGGTATAGGTCTTGCCCGTGCGCCTGTTTGTCCGGGTATGGGTACGGACGTTCTGTGCGAACTTTCCGCCCTCGTTGTGGAGTGCGGTGTACGGCAGCGGGGAGGAATAATGCACCCCTTTCCCACGAACGGACGCCCGGATCGAACGGCGCATTTTTCCCGTGACATGCAGGAGCGACCCTTTCGCCTTTTTGTCCTTTCGGGGCTTCCATTTGGAGCCGAAAAAGCCTTTGCGCTCGAAATTCCGGTCGAACATTTCGGTAAGCTCGACTTTCATGTCGGAGAGTATATTTCGGATCAGTTCGTCAGGTTTTGGCATTTTTCTTTGGTTGATAATTGAAAATATGCTACTTTTGCAAAAATGCGTACTATGTTGGATTACGACAATCTTAAACTCCGGGAACGGACATTCCTCGACTTTACGGACGACGAGGCTATTATCGGCGAGATCATCGGCGATAAAGAGTTCTTTTTGTCCCATATCACGGAGGAGAACCGGGCAAGTACGTTTTTAGAGTTTGCCGACCTCACTACCGATAAAAAGTTGTCGAAAGCCATTCAAAAAGAGTTTGACGGTGAATTAAAATCAATGTTCTGCGAGTGATATATTCACGTATTCGTCGAACATTCTCTCCCCGTATAGCAAACACCCCTTTACCAGCGTCTTTATTTCCGTTACCTTTAACGGCGTTCCGTCCGCTTTGGTCGCCCCGCTGTCCTTGATCGCCTTTACCAATCCGACAGCTTGTTGTGAATAGTGCTCGTTGAACAAGTGCTTGCGCACCGCATCCAGCACCTTGTCGGGGTCTGCTCCGGTCTTTCGGATCAGCGAACAATAATTGCGTACCCACGTATTATATCCGGTCGATTGTCGGTCGTCCATAAACTCGGGATGCTGCATCTTTCCTCCGAACGATTCGTAAAATTCGGGCAGCGTCTTTCTCGCTACAAATTCATTCGCCAGCTCCATATACCGCCTTGCCAACGTGGTAAGGTATTCATTGCCGGGTTTGTTGCGGTTGTGCGTGATCTCGTGCCAAAAGGTCGCCAGTGCGTCCGCTTCCTCGAACGAAACCTCGCCGCCCTGCCGCAGTTTGGTAAGCCCCGACAATACCCGATCGAGCCGCTCGCGGGTCATGTCGATATTTCCATTCATATCGGTAGAACCGTTTACGCCTTTTCGTCTCGTTACTTCCAAAGTCTTAAATCCGCGCTCGAACCATGCCCGGCGATCCTCTTGTTCCTGTATGAATCGCACCGCCTGTTCGGGGGTCTTTATCTCCTCGGCGAGTTTTGCGACGATATTTTTTGCGGCTTCGGGAGCCTTGTTATATGGGTGTTTATCCGGGAACACTTTTAACTCCTTTCCGGGGTTGAACCGGAAAATCCGCTTTTTGGGTTCCTCGGTGATCTCCTCGCCGATCCCTACTGCCTGCTGGCTGTCGCTCTCGGGGTACCTGCCTTTGCGTACCTGTACGACGACGCAACGGCAGTTCCAGCCGTTAGGCGGCATAAACTGCTCCCAAAACGGATCGCTCACGGGCAGGGTGATGTTGTGCAGCCGTTGGTGTTCCTCCCGCACCCGCTCGTCGTTCGCCGTCCGGTACTGCAAATTGTACCGATCGCCGTCCTGCTGGAAATCGTGCCATTTCGCCGCCATTTGGGACGACGTAACCGCGTGATTGTATTCCGCATACAGATAGTTGCGGTTATACTTGGCGTCGATTTTTGCGACGTCCTCGTGGAATTTCTCGAACGATTTTATCCCTCCGTCGTCCCCGATCAGCGACAAGCCGACCTCGTTCAACGAGTGGTATGTTTTCAATCCGGAGAAAATAAAGGCGTTGTTTTCCAGCAGTCCGGTAAGTTCTGCGGGCATTTCCTCGCTTATCGACGAGGACACGGCACCTCCGAGGATGCGAAACGTCTCGTCGATCACGTCGCGGGCTGGCTGTTCCTGCAACATGGAGGGGGTAAAACCGCCCCTTTCGCGCACCCATTCTGCGGCACGTTCAAATATGCGGCTGTCAAACCCGAAATCGGGCGTTTTCCCGTCGTCTGCAAGCGTTAAAAGCTCGTCGTGGTATAAACCCTCGACCGCATCGTCGAGACCTCGGTAAAACGCCCGGAAATTCTTTGTCGGCACCTCCCGGGGGCTGGCGTCCTTGCCTTTGCTGGCGTCAGCCCCTACTCGAAAAAACTGTTTGCGCTGGCTTTCTTAACCCCGGTGATCGGAATTTTGTACTTGTCGGCAAAATACTTCGGGTCGATGTCGTACTCTTGCAGGAGCAGGCGTTCGATCTCGCGCTGCTCTGCCGGGGTGTAGCTCGTCGCCTCGTCCCAGTCGAACGTCACCCCCGCGAGCGGAAACCCGTGCCGGATCATCAGCGGGATAAGTCGGTCGTTCACGAGGTACTTTATCATCGTGGCGTCCGCACGGCAGATGTTCTCGAATACCTCGAGGTGCGTTTCCGACTGCGACAACGAGCTGCCGTTGTCGATCGTCATAGTCTGCCCGAGTATGCCTTTGGAAATTTCGGAGTTGCATCGGTCGATCCGCTTGTCATACACGTTGTATGCGTCTCCCCTGCTGGTCTCTTTGATTTCGATCTCGGTGCCCTCCGGGAACAACCCCCACGATGCGGCACCCATTTCGGCGAGCATGGTTTCGATCCGCGCGATGTCTTTCGTGTCCTGCGACATGGTTTTGCCGATACGGATCGGCATGCCGAACACCTCGCCGAACGTGTCCCAGTAGGCGAGCATGTTTTTCTTGGAGAGCGACTGCGGGGCGCATTTGAGCAGCACACCGAGGTCTCGGGCTTTCCCGACCTCGATGCACCACGCGGCGATGTCTCCCTCGCGGTACGATATGCCGTTTTTCCAGTCGTCGCCCGCCTCCCGGGTGATAACGCCGTATTCGGGCACGACGTGCTTGCGGGGCACCAGCTCGACGCCCGTAAAGGACATTACGCCGTTTTCGTTGGTGATGTCTCCGAACTGGATCAACGAATGCCCGAAATAGGGGCTGTCGAGTGCGAGGTCGAGAAAATCGTTGAACCACTCGCGCTCGAACACGAGGCGGGCTTTGTCGTCCTCCTTGCCGTTCTTCCCGGTAAGGACGAACGGTTTTTGCAGGGTTTTCCCCTTGCGCTGGGCGATACAGCCGGAGAGGTGCAGATCGACCAGCGCGTCGTTGTACACGTCGAGCAGGGCGCAGCGGTTCGGTTGCTCGTAGTTGATCGCCGCCTGCCATGCCTGCCGCCACGTGGCGATGTCCTTTTTGGTGAGGCTCTCGGTCTGCTGGTTCAGTTCGATAAGGACGTCCCTTTTCTTCTTTACCTGCGTGGCAAACTGCGCGGCGAGGTTGAGCACGTCGCGCCTGTGCCGTGCCGAGGTTCCGGGCATCATCGAAAGGAAATTATCAAAAAAACGCATTCAGCATAAAATCACAATTTAAGCGGCGTTTAACCGCTGTTTAATAATCGTATTTGCTGGCGGACATGCCGCCGTAACGTATCGGGTTCGAGGTATCGGTTTCCCCGTCCTCTCCGGTGTACGTCGGTAGATTCGGCATTGAACCGCCTTTGCTCACGCGGGTAAGCCACGCGATCGCGTTGTCGTAAAGCTCCTGCCGTCCGTCGAGAGCCAAGTTCTGCGGGAGCCAGTGCACGAGGTAGTACAGGGCGATATTTACCGTCACCTGCACGAGCATCGCGTTGCGCTGGTCTCCCTCGGCGGCAAACGCCTTTTCGGTATCATAGCGCGGACGGAGGTAGCTTGCGACCTCCTCCATAGCGACCCGCTCGGCTTTCTGCCGGGTCTCGGGTTCGCTGCGGGTGAGTATGTCGAGCTCGTCTTCGTCGCATACCACCCTGTAATCGTCCTCGGTAAGAAACATGGCTACCGGGTTTTGTAGATTGCGAGCGATTCCGCCTTTTCGGGTGTGAAGCCCTTGCAGAACGCGCCCTCCTTAATCTTGGCTTTGAGGTGCTGTTTGCTCACGACGAGGGGTTTGCCGCCGTACATGAGCACGAGCCACTTTTTGCCCGTCACTACGGCGTTTCGGTCGGCTCGTTTGATCGCCCGTTTGCATCGGATGTAAAGCACATAGCTCTTGTATGCCTTTACGCACTTTCTGAAAATCTTTACCATGAGTTTTTAGATGTTGGTCGCCGCCCGAACTTGGGGGCGAAAGTTCTTATTCTTGTTTGCTGTTGCAGGATGTAGATCGCCCCCTCGTCGGCGTCGGGCGCGTCGTCGTGGCTGCTGGTTCCTTTTTCAAACGCGAGGGTCTGTTCCAGTCCTGCGAGCGTATCGGGGTCATTCTGCCTGTCGGCGTTGTAGAACACGAACCCGCGCTCCCACAGCGGGGAAATTCCCTCGATGCGCTGGAACTTGTCGGGCTTCTTGCGTTTGTCCGCCCGTATGGGTAACTGGTACCCGCGTAAATTCCCCTCTCGGGTAAATTCGTCGAGGATGATGTCTTGCAGGAAATTCGCCTCGATGTAGTAATAGCATATCACCCCGGCGGCGATCATCCGCTCGTGCATGTCGTACCACCAGCGCACCATTTCGGCGACCGAGCATTGCCGCACGAACGCCTCGATTTGGTGCAGTTCCGTTCCGATCTTTCCCCACAGCTTGATTGCCTTGTAGTCGTTTTTGCTGGTGCCTTTGAACGAGGGGTCGCAATATGCCACGAGGTAATCGTACTTGCAGAGCTTCGGCAGCTTCTTCCACTTGATCCACGTGTGTTTGAACACCGCGCCCTCGGTAATCGGGTTGTTCATCATTTCCTTTTGGAAAGAGCGGTACCCCATGAAACGCTCCATGTCGCGGAGCTCGTCGATCGACCATTTCGACGCCCACGCCACACGCCCCTGCTTGTCGATTGCATTCACCTGCGAGACCAGCACGCCGTCGGTTGCGCAGATATTGGCGAGTACGCTGCACTTACTTATGAGGTTGCCGACCATGATAAACCGCCCGCGTCCGCCGTCGAGGGCACCGAACAACGCCTCTTTCACCCAGTCGGTGAGCTTGTTTACCCGGGTTTCGTTGCCGCATAATTCGTCGTCGTCGAGGTCGTCGATCACGATGTAGTCGGGGCGGTGGTTCCGGTACCGCAAGCCTCGGGGCGACTGCCCGCGTCCCCGGGCGAAAAACGCACACCCGTCGGCGGTAACAAATTCGCCCTCCTCCCAGCTTCCGGAGTTGTACTGAACGCCGAAATCGTTTATATAGCGTTGGTTATACTGCAACTCCGCCTGCAAGTCCGCCAGCAGGGTATTTGCGTTCTCCTGCGACTTGCCGACGAGCACCATTACGTTTATATCCCGCACCTTTTGGCACTTCAACCACATGGGGATCATTATATCCATGTGGGTACTCTTGGCGTGTCCTCGCGCCCATTTGAACGCAGCTTTGAGGTTGCGGTTCTTGCGTATTTTATTCGCCGCTTCGATGTGGAACGGCGCGCTCTCGGTGTGTTTTCCTGTTGCCGGATCGTCGGTGTAGTGCGGGAAATAGTAATTCACGAAAAAGGCATAATCCGCCCGTGCCCGTTTGATGCGTGCCTGCTTGTCCGCCTCGCTTTCAGCCCGGTTTACGGTGGTCTGCGCCTGTACGTTGTCGCACCACTCTTTCCACCGTTTGGTGGCGTCATTTACTCCTGCGACCGACATTATTGCCCTTTCGTGCTTAAAAGTTCCGAGACATACAGGTCTTGAAACCGATTGATTGCCTTTATCAGTTCGGGGGTGAGTTCCTCGTCATTGGTCGCCCTGTGTTGTAGCCACTTGCCGAAACCGATGAACACCTCGATCGCATCGACGACGCTCGCCTTTTTGTCGAGCTTCTCTATTGTCGCCGCCAGTTTGGAAAGTTTATCACAGGCTCCGGCTACTTTCTCGGCATCCCGTTCTTCGTTGAGCTTTTCAACCTCGTTGCTTATTGCCCGCAGCAGGTTGTTTACGATTTCGGGACGTGTGACTCTTTGGGCGGCTCTGCGTTTGTCCCACGCTTCCTCTGCCACCCACCTGTTTATGGTCTGTTTTGAAACGCCGACTTTCTCGGCGATGATGTTTTGCTGTTCGCCCGACATGTAGAGCACGCGGGCAAATTCCTTTTTCTCTTCGGAGACCTTATTTGCCATTCATAAGATGCGGTTTAATTGGTTCGTGCTCCCGAACGGGAGTTTTCCACGATGCAAAATTCGGTGACTGCCCCGTGAAAATGAAAAAGGTTGCAAACTCTTTACACTCTTTTTGTTAGGGCGTTGCAAACCCCGCAAATTTGCATCGTTCAACATCGCGGAGTAGAGCAGTTGGCAGCTCGTGAGGTTCATTCCCTCAAGGTCGCAGGTTCGATTCCTGCCTCCGCAACAATATCGCGGGATAGAGCAGTTGGCAGCTCGCGAGGTTCATTCCCTCGAGGTCGGCGGTTCGAGTCCGCCTCCCGCTACAAAACCCCTTTTTAGAAGTATGACCGACGGGGACGGTGGAGCCCTTAAAAGAAAAATGCCGTCCCCTATTTTTTGACGAATGGCAAAAGACTTTATCATCAACACGAGCGGACTTAACAGCTACGGCACCCGTGTCCTTACCCCGGGAATCGACCTCACGCAGTACAAGCGCAACCCGGTACTCCTCTACATGCACACGCGCGGTTTCGACGGCAAGAGCACTCCGATCGGGCGCGTCGAGAATATCCGCGTCGAGGGCGACGAGTTGCGGGGTACCCCCGTGTTCGACATGAAAGACCCGTTTGCGGCGGAGATCGCCCGCAAGTGGGACGAGGATTTTATCCGCATGTGTTCGGCAGGGCTGGAGCCCGTCGAGTTGAGCACGGCGACCGAACACCTGTTGCCGGGACAATCCCGTGCGACGGTCGTGCGCTCGAAGCTCGTCGAGGTCTCCATTGCGGACATCGGTTCCAACGACGACGCCCTGCAATTATACGAGCCGAGCGGTAAAATCCTGCGGCTGGCATCGGGCGCGGACAGCGAGATCGTCCCGCTCCTCAAAAACGCACACTCCCCGGCGGCGGAGCCTGCCCCGGAAGAGAACAACGGTAACAATCAAACCCTTTTTTCGATGAACAAAATCCTACTGACCCTCGGGTTGCCCGCAACGGCTACCGAGGACGACGCGGTAAACGCGATCACCAAGTTGCAGGGCGACGTCGCCCGTATCGAGACGCTCGAACTCTCCCGCATCGAGGCGGCGGTCGATGCTGCTATCGAGGCAAGAAAGACGACCGCCGACAAGCGCGACCACCTTATCACGCTGGGTAAAAAGGCAGGTTTCGACGTCCTGCAATCGACTATCGCCATGCTGACCCCGGTACAGAAGCCGACGCAGCTTATCAACCCGGCGGGCGGAGCGGCTTCGGGCGCGAGCGTCGAGCTGGCATACTCGGAAATGTCCGACGAGCAGCTCCGCAAGCTCGAAAAAGAGAACCCGGAGAAGCTCATGCAGCTTTTCAAAGCCGAGTTCGGCTATGTCCCCAAGATCGACAAGTAACACTCAAAACCTTTCTAACAGAATGAAAAAGTTTCTTTTTGCCCTTATGGGCTTTATCTGCGCGATTTCCGTGAATTGCGCCGCCGGAGCTGTCGGAGCCTCCGCGCTCGGGGTTCAGCCCGTGTACGGTGTGCTGGCGGTGAACGGCGTCTCTTTCCTGTCCGGGCTGTGCGGCGGTTTCATGCCCTCGGGGGCTGCCTGCGCCGGACTTTACACCGAGGCGTGGACGGGCTTTATGATTAAAGCGTTCCGCACCGATCCCGAGGGGCTGGGCTGGTACAGCAAAATCCGCTCGTTCGACCAGTATGTCGAAAAAGACGTGATCCATTTCGTGAATATCGGCGGCGATCCTACCGTACTGGTGAACAATACCTCGTACCCGCTGGAGATCGAGGAACTGGAGGACGGCGACAAGGCTGTGACGCTCGACAAGTATCAGACCAAGCCGACGCGCATCACCGACGACGAGCTGTATTCGCTTTCTTACGACAAAAAGGCGACGGTTATCGAACGCCACAAGGAGGCTATTTCGGAGAAGAAATACTCCCGAGCCATTCATGCGATCGCCCCGAACGAAAACAGCACGGCAACTCCCGTGATCCTCACGAGCGGCGAGGCGTCCGAGGGTCGCAAGATTATGACGCGCAAGGACATCGTGCGCCTCAAAAAGCTGTTCGACAAGAACAAGGTGCCCAAGGCGGGGCGTTGCCTCGTGTTGTGCAGCGACCATGTCGCCGACCTGCTCGAAAACGACCAGAAGTTCTACAACCAGTATTATAACGCCGAGAGCGGAAAGATCAACAAGGTGCTGGGCTTTGAAATCTACGAGTATGACGACTGCCCGTACTACAACGCTACCACGCTGAAAAAGGTCGCATACGGTTCTGTTCCGGCGGATACGGACATGCAGGCGTCGATCGCGTTCTCGCCTACGCGCATGATGAAAGCCAACGGCAGCGTCAAGACCTACGCATCGGAGGCGAAGAACAACCCGACCACGCAGGAAAACCTTATCAGTTTCCGCACTTACTCGATCTGCCTGCCCCTCAAAAACGAGGCTATGGGCGCGATCGTGAGTGCCAAGGTGACCGCCAGCGCGGGCGACAACAAGTAATCCCAAAACTACCCGACAAATGAAAAAGGAGCTTAAATACTTGGTTATCCATTGCACCGCCACGCCCCGAGGACGCGAGGTAACAGCCGACGAAATCCGGGCGTGGCACACGGCTCCCCAACCGCGAGGCAGAGGGTGGCGGCAAGTGGGATATACCGACCTTTTTCATTTGGACGGTAGTGTCGAGCAGCTTGTCGCCAACAACGAGGATGCGTGGGTCGATGATTGGGAGATCACGAACGGAGCCGCCGGATATAACGGCGTGTCGCGGCATATCGTGTATGCTGGCGGTTGTGAGAACAACAAGGCACTCACCCCGGCGGACACGCGCACCCCGCAGCAGCTCGAAGCCTTGAAGCGGTACGTGCTGGCGTTCCACGCCCGGCATCCCCGGGTGAAGATCGTCGGGCACCGCGACCTGCCGGGCGTGCATAAGGCGTGCCCCTCGTTCGACGTTCCCGCGTGGTTGAAATCTATCGGTATTGTGCAATGAGTACGGAGCTGTTATTAGCGATTATCGGCATTACTGCGGCACCTGTCACCTCGTGGCTTGCCTCGAAACTCACGCGGCAGAAATACAATACTGAAATCGCAAGGCTGCGCGCCGAGGTTGCCGCTGCCCGTGCGGACGCCAACCGCAAGGAACTGGAGAACGTGCGTGTCGGAAACGAGATTATCATGCAGAACATCGTGCACCCTTTGGAGGTGCAGGTAAAACGACTGAATACGAATGTTTCAAGACTGGAAAAAGCCGTCGGCAAAATTTCTCTTTGCCCTCACGCTGCTGACTGCCCTGTTTCTCACGAGTTGCGCAAGCACAAAGAATGCGACGATCCGGAGCACGACGACAAGTAACCTCGAACATGCTGCCGATTACGGGGAGGAAACCGAAACGAGCAACACCGAAAGTTTGGAAGCGGTTGGCGATCGGCACGAACAGACCGATACCGAAACGACAACCGAGCTGACGAGCAACGAGGAGGTAACGACCACCGTGCGGGAGTACGACACGGACAAACCGACCGATCCCGTCACGGGGACGCCGCCGCTCAAACGGGAAACCACCCAAACGCGGCGCAAGACGGATGCAGGGCGGCAGACGCAAACCACCGGGCAGACGATCGACGAACACAGGGAACTATCCGGCGAATCAAGCAGCCGCGAAGCTGCCAAAACGGAATTACAGACAACCAGCGGGGAGAGTACGCATACCGACACGGACACCGAAACCCACGAACGGCGGGGGTTGAATCCCCTGCAACGTCTGCTCTGCACCCTCGGGGGGATTGCCGTCGCTGCGGGGGTCGTGTGGCTGGTGTGGAAACTTAAACGGCATTTATAAACCATTCAAACACCATTTGACTATGGCAAAAAAAGAAGATAAGGCGGAGAACCCGCAAAACAAGACCGGGGCACCTGTCCCGACCGGACAGGAACCCCCGCAGGACAACACCGGGGAGGGCATGACGGATCAGCCGCAGGCGGGAGGCAAGCAGCCGACCCCGGGCGGTGCTGCCGACAATGCAGAACCCGCAGCGAAAACCCCGACCAAAAAATCGGAGCCGAAAGTTTCGGACGTCGTGCAGAAGGTCGGCAAAGCCCTGCTCAAAAGCAACCCCGATATGTCGGTCGTGTACATGACGGCAGACGGTCGCGGGTTCTACGAGAAAAACGACGCGGACAACCATGCCCGCACGCTCAACAACAAGGCGGTAACGCCCGTAAAGAGATAGCCGAATGCAGAGTATCAAATTTGAACGCACCAACGGCAACATCCCCAAGACGGCGGCGGGACAGGATCACGTCAGCGGGTTCCTCGCCTACGTGACGGCTCTGCCGGAGGGGTTCTCGGAGGAGAACCGCATACAGGCGTGCTCCTCGATCGAGACCGCCGAGAAACTCGGCATCACCAGCGACGAGGGCGCGGCGTGGGAAATCCGGATGCTGCACTACCATTTGAGCGAAATTTACCGTCTCAACCCGGGCATCAGCCTGTATGTCGGTCTTTTCGCCAAGCCTACGGGCGGCACCTACACCTTTTCGGAGGTCAAGAGCCTGCAAAACTACGCGGGTGGCTCTCTGCGGCAGGTTGCGGTGTGGTGCGGGCACAAGGAGCTCGAGGCGGGCGACCTCACGGCGTTGCAGGGCATCGCCACCTATTTGCAGGAATACGACCGCCCGCTCTCGATCGGTTACGCTCCGAAAGTCGCCTCCGTCACGTCGCTACCGTCGAGCCTTGCGGGAGCCGGGAAATGCAATGTCTCGGTCATCATCGGACAGGCAGGCAAGGGTGTCGGGGCGCAGTTGTACGCCGACAAGGGCAACACGGGGAAAGCCTCGGTTTCCGGGCTCGGCGTGTGGCTGGGCATCACCTCCAAAGCGGCGGTACACCAGTCGATCGCCTCGGTCGAGAAATTCCCGACGGGTATCGACCTGCCTGCGTTCGGCGACGGAACGCTGCTGCGCGACCTCGACACGGCGATCGTTGAGAATCTCGACGTCTCGCGTTACCTGTTTTTCGTGACTTACGACGGCTTTGCCGATTCGTATTTCAACGATTCACACACAATGGACGATGCGGTGAGCGATTACGCCTATATCGAGAACGTCCGTACTATGGACAAGGCGGTTCGCGGCATCCGTAAAGCCCTGCTCCCGAAACTCGGCGGCGAGCTCTACGTGAACGCGGAGACCGGGCAACTCGCCTCCTACGAGGTGGAATACCTCACCGAGCTTGCGAACAAGCCGCTCGAGGACATGCAGAAAGCGGGCGAGTTGAGCGGCATGTCGGTAGAAATCGACCCCGATCAAGACGTGTTATCGACCTCCGAGCTGGAGTTCGTCATCAAGCAGGTAGGCGTCGGGGTATTGCGCAGGATCAGATGTAAAATCGGCTTTGCAAAAAAAGCATAAACCAATCGGCTGAATGGCAGAAGCAACGGATTTAATCCCTCTTATCAACGGTGTAGCGCATTCGTGGGGCGACATCACGGCGACCGTCGGGGGCGTGCCTGTCGTCGGAATTACGGCGATCGAGTACGGCGACGACCAAGTTGTCGAGAACCACTACGGGGCGGGGCGTTTCCCGGTCTCGTACTCCAAAGGCAGAGTAACCCCGAGTGCCAAGATCACCGTCGAAATGGGCGAGGTGATCGGCTGGCAGGCGAAAAGCCCGACCGGGCGGTTGCAAGACCTCGCGCCGTTCCCTATCGTTGTGGCGTACATCCCCGAGGACGGGCAGATCGTGATCGACAAGATTATGAACTGCCGTTTCAAGAAGAACGCCCGCAACTGGAAAGAGGGGGACACGCGGCAGCTCGTTGATCTCGAGCTGGTGCCCTCGCATATCAAGTGGCACAACAAGTAACAGCAAGTTTAACCGGGGCGGGCGTGACTGCCTGCCCCTTTTTTATCGAGTAATTTATGAACAAGAACAACAACACCGAGGAGATCAAGGACGCCAAAGGCGAAGTAATCCGAACGCTCGTGTTTACGGACAAGGACGGGGTAAGAACCTACAAGGACAAGGACACCGGGGAGGTCGTCAAGACGCTGCACATCTGCAACGGCGGCGTGTCGGAGGAGCAGATCAAGGCGTGGAAATCCGAACACCGCAAGGTGCACATGATCGAGGTCGAGGACGACGGCGACCTGTTCGTCGGGTATTTCCGCCGCCCGGGTATGGAAACCATGTCGGCGGTAAACCAGCTCGCCAAAAAGGACGAGATCAAGAGCACGACGACCCTGTTCGAGAACTGCTGGCTCGGCGGTGATCCGGTTATGAAAACCGACATGCTGGTACGCATGGGCGCGATCCGCCAGCTCGGGGAATTGTTCAACAGCGTAACCAGCCGCTTAAAAAACGTGTAGAGGCGTACCGGTTAAGCGATAACGACGACGAGCAGTTTATCGCCAAAGGGTGCGCCCTTATCCGTGCGAATTTCCATACCGACCCGCGCGAGCTCTCCGAGGAGGAGTGGGCGCAGTTGTTTTCCGAGGCGGTATGGATCGAGGGAACGCGATTAACCAATCTTGCCAAAATTTTAGCAAAACTTTTCGAGACACCGGAGAATGAGTGAATACGCCTTTAATTATTCGTTCAACATTACAGGGGACGCCGCCACCGTAGCGCAACAGATTACGGGGGACGTCACCGCGTTGAACAATACCGTCAAACAGGCGTCGGGGCTCTGGGATTCGTTTGCCGGAAAGATCGTCGCGTTCAACCAGCTATCGCAGTTTGTCGAGGGGTTCTCGCGCACGGTGGACGAAACGCTCGCCCCGGGTGCCGCCCTCAACGCCTCGCTCGCCGACCTGTCGGCAATTTCGGGCGAGACGGGCGAAAGTCTTAAAACGATCGAACGTTACGCGCGTGATGCGGCAAAGACATTCGGCGGTTCGGCAGCGCAGAGCGTCGAATCGTACAAACTGCTGCTCTCGCAGCTCTCCCCGGAACTTGCCAAAACCCCGGACGCCCTCAAAGCTATGGGGGATAATATCGCCGTATTGAGCAAGACAATGGGCGGGGACGCGAAAGCTGCCGCCGAGGTGCTCACAACGGCGATGAACCAGTACGGGGTATCGCTTGCTGATCCTATGGAGGCGAGCCGCAAAATGGCGCAGATGATGAACGTCATGGCGGCGGCGGACAGGCAGGCTCCGCCGAGCTGCCGACGATCAAAGTCGCGCTCGAGCAATGCGGTATGGCTGCAAAGGCGGCGGGCGTATCGTTTGAGGAGACGAACGCCGCGATACAGGTACTCGACAAAGCGGGCAAAAAGGGAGCCGAGGGCGGTGTCGCCCTGCGAAACGTCATGTCGATACTTTCGACGGGGCGTTTCCTGCCGAAAGACGTAAAAGAGGAGCTCACGGCGGCGGGTGTGGATATAAACGCACTCACGGACAAGTCGAAAACCCTCACGGAGCGGTTGCAGCCTCTCAAAACCGTGCTCAACGATACGGCTTTGTTTACAAAGCTGTTCGGACGTGAGAACAGCAACGCGGCAATGGCTCTCGTGCAGGGCATCGACGAGGTGAACCGTTACACGGACGTCATTTCCGGAACGAATACGGCATTCGAGCAGGCGGGGATCATCATGGAATCGTACAACGAGAAGAAAGCCCGGGTACAAGCCCGGTTCGATGATTTCCGCATTTCGGTATTCAACGCGACGGGAGATTTCGGCATTTGGGTCGAGACGGTCGCGGGTTCGCTCGTTCCGCTCTCGCAGCTTATGCCGCTTATTATGGGCGTCGGCAAGGCTATGACGCTGGTAAAGAGTATCAATTTCGCGGGTGTGTTCTCGTCTCTTTCGCGCATGGTGACGGTCGCGCGTTACCAGTTGCTTTTTATGAACGCCGAACTCCGTACCGGGCAAATGGCGTCTATCGGATTCCTCGGGAACATCACCCGGGCGACCGCCGCCGTCGTTCGTTTTGCAACGGTGGGGCTGCTCTCGGGTATAAAGGCTCTCGGGGCGTGGGTTCTCTCCCTTGTCACGGGCGGCACGGCGTCGGCAACGTTCGCAGGCATCGCCTCGGGAGCTTTCGCCACGTTCAAGGTCGCGGCGGTCTCGGCGTGCCGGGCTGTGGGTATCGCTATTATGAACATCCCGATCATCGGCTGGATTGCCGCCGCAATCGCGGGACTTATCGCATTGGGCGTCTATTTTTGGAATACCTCGGCAAAGTTCCGTGCCGTGCTTAAAGGTCTCGGAGCCGCGTTTGTCGCCACGTTCAAGGGTATTTGGGATTTGGCGAAAAACGTGTTCGGGTCTATCGGCGACCTTATCAAAGCGGCGTTTTCGCTCGACGGTAAGGGGATCAAGGAGGCGATCAATCGGCTGAAAGGCGGGTTCTCGGAGTTCGGCAGCAGCGTCGGCAAGGCATTCAATGACGCCTACGAGGGTGAAATGGCACGCAGCAAGGCGGAGCAGGAAGCCAAAAAGAAAGCGGAGGCGGGTGACACGAACGATCCGGTCGTCGTCACTCCGGACTCGGGCGGCGGGGCTATTTCGGCAGGACTGGCGGGCATCGGCGGCAGTCCGGACAAGGCGGATAAAATCAAAAACATCAACGTCACGATCGAGAAGTTGATCGACAAGTTCGAGATACACACGACCAACATGCACGAGGACATCGGCAAGGTAAAGGAAATGGTCGCGGAGGCTCTGACCGGGGCGGTGAACGACGTAAACTATGCAATGTAATGAGCGGATTATCCCCTATAAGTTTTGAGTTCGTGGCGGCGGGTGTCGCCCGTCGCGCTCGCGTTGCCCTTGCACATCTTGTCCCCTCGCAGGTAAACAAGGAGGTTCCCTCGTGGAAAGGACACGACGGAACAATCGAGGGGGCGGAGGTCGCAACGCCGATCACCGACCGGACGTTTTGGGAGAGCCGTTACGTGCTTACGGAGCTGACCTTGTGCAAGGAAAACGGCGAAACGCTGGTCGTGAATGATGCGGTCGTCACCGTCACGCAGGAGAAACACATCGTCCGCACGACGCTCGTCGGTCTGAACGGTACAATCAAGGAGTACATCTGCAACGGCGACTATGACATCAGCATAAGTGTCGGTATCGTCGCGGTGGATTCCGACGGGCAGATTGTGGACGAATACCCGGAGGAGGGCATCCGCAAGGTCAAGGAGTTTTTAGACGAGAACAAGGCGGTCGAGGTGACGAGCGTGTTCCTGTCGATCTTCGGCATCGGGCGTATGGTCGTCACGCGGTTTTCGCTCAAACAGGAAACGGCGTCGAACCGTCAGACGATCGAGGTGCGGGCACTTTCGGACGAGGACTATGTAATCAAGAGCACCGAATATTAAACGGCATTTGAAAGGCGGTTAAACCATGTTTAGGCTAACGGCAAAAATAGAGATCAGAAGTGCGAAAACGTGGGTTTTCGATAAGGTCGCCTCGGTGGAGATCACCCGCGACATCGAGACGCTCACGGACACGTGCGTTTTGCAGTTGCCTAAAAAAGTGAAATGGCAGGGAGAAAATACGCTCCCGATAGGGCGCGGCGACGAGGTGACGGTGTGGCTGGGGTACGACGGCGACCTGCAATTCGCTTTCCGAGGTTTCATAACGACCCTCGGGCTTAAAACCCCGACGACGATCACCTGCGAGGATTATATGTTCCGTTTCAAACAGCGGGAGGCAAAGAAGCTCACGTACAAGAACGCCACGATCGGGCAGATCCTCAAAGACCAAGAACTCGGCATCAGGTACAAGGTTTTCGGGGAACAGTCGATCGGGCAGTACCGCGTTACGGCTGACACGTTGAGCGCGCTTTTGGGGCAGTTGAAAGATCACGGCGGGGTGCGGTCGTTTATCCGCATCGAGGACGACGAACCCGTGTTGTATTCGGGTGTGCTGTTCGAGCGGGGCAAGAATCCGAAACAGGTATTTGCAACGGGTCTGAACCTTATTGACGACACGCAGCTCAAAGTGCAGAATGCCGCCGACGTGAAAATCAAGGTCAAGGCGGTTTCGCTTATGCCGAACAACAAGAAAATCCGGGTCGAGGTGGGCGACACGGACGGGGAAACCCGGACGCTGCACACCTACAACAAGCAGGAGGCGGAGTTAAAGGCATGGGCGAAACAGGAACTCGAACGGCTGAAACGTGACGGTCTCGTGGGGTCGTTTACGACGTTCGGCGCGGAGCTGGTCGATAAGCTCGACAACGTGGGTATCAAGATAGACGGCGAGCGCAAAGGCGTCTATCAGGTACAGAAAAACGTAATAAAATACTCCCCGAGCGGTTTCCGGCAGGAAATCACCCTCGGGGCGAGAGTGGCAGAATGACGATACAGGAAGCAATCCGGAAAATGGCGGCGGCAGGCACGGAACCGTACTGCAAGGTCTGCACGGTTGATGCGGTGGACGAGGACGCCCGCACGGTGGACTGCACCCCGCTCGACGAGGGTGCGCCGCTCGTGGGCGTGAACCTGCAAGCCAACCAAGAGTGCGGGGAGGGCGTCGTGTTATTCCCTGCGGTCGGCAGCTACGTCGTTGTGTCGTTTCTCGGGGCGTCGGTGGCGGTGGTCGTCCTCGCGGAGAAAGTCGATAAAATCGACCTCAAAATCGGGGACACCTCGGCGGAGATAGTGGACGGGCAGGTCGATATTGCCGTCCGAGACACGACGGTAAAGATTAACCCCGAGGGGGTTGTCATCAACGGCGGCGATTTGGGCGGCATGGTGAAGATCGAGCAGCTCACACAGAAGCTCAACGAGTTTATCTCGGCGTTCAACAGCCACACGCACGAGATTCCGACGGGTTCCGTTGCGGTGGCGGGCAGCGCAACGGCGCAGTCAAACCCCGCTCCGGTCATGGTTCCGGCAATCGCGAGCCAACACCCGAGCGTTGCGGTATCGGACTACGAGGATGAAAAAGTGAAACATTGATCGAATGGTTGGAATGTTAATAGACCCGGACACGGGCGATTTGCAGGTCAAGGACGGCGCGCTGGCTCTCGGTGACAATACCGGGCAGGTTGCCGAATGCGTGCTTTTGGCAGCTCGGGGCGAGTTGAAAGAACACCCGCTCGTGGGTGCCGAGATTACCAAGCTGGCAAACGGCAATGGCGATCCGCTTTGGAGCAACAACGCGAAACAGATGCTCCAAACGTGCGGGGTTCCGGTTTCGCGCGTTTCGATCGACGACAACCACATAACGATAGAGTGATGAACAAGATAAAACCCCTCGACAGGCAGAGCCTTATCGACGTCGCGCTGCAAACGAGCGGCAGCGTGGAAGGTGCCCTCGGCATGTCGATCAAAAACGACATCCCGGTATCGGGCGAGCTCGCCCCGGACGTGGAGCTCGAGACCGCCCCGGTGGTCGATAAACTGGTTCTCGGGCGTTACGAGGCGCGGGGTGTCCGCCCGGCGACCGACATTTCGGCGGAGGACTTGGCGTGTGTGCCCTACGGGGGTATCGGTTTTATGGGAATTGAAATTGATTTTATAGTGAGCTAATGGCGAGGACTATTGCAGAGATAAAAGACGGCATCGCCGGGGATTTCATGCGCAACGAGGACGTGGCGCGTGCCTACGGCTTCGAGGCTGGCGACAGCTTTACGGCGCATTTCAGCAAGGCGTCGGTGGAAAGCGTGTTGTTCTACATTTTCGCCTGCGCCGCGTGGATCGTGGAGAGCCTTTTCGACGAGCACAGGCGGGAGGTGAACTCGTGTATCGAGGAGATTTTGCCGCACCGCCCCAAATGGTACCGAGACAAGGTGCTGGGCTTTATGAAAAACAAGGCTTTGATCGCCGACACGGACAGGTACGACACGGAGGGCATGAGCGAGGACGACATCGCCGCCGCAAAGGTGGTGAAACACGCCGTCGCGGTGGAGAACAACGACGCCTCGATTCTGACGATCAAGGTCGCCGGGGAAAACGGCGGGGTACGTCAGAGGTTGGACGGGGAGACCGAAATACAGCTCGCGGCATATATCGCCGAGTTCAAGGATGCGGGGGTACGCATCAACTTGGTAAATATCGACGCCGACACGTTCAACTGCGAGGTCGATATTTATTACGATCCGATGCTGTTGCCCGAGGAGGTCGAGGGCGCGTGCCGGGAGACGGTACGGGCATATATCGAGAACCTCCCGTTTAATGGCGAGTATACGAACATGGCACTCGTGGATGAGTTGCAGAAAGTCGAGGGTGTGAAGATCGTCGAGTTCCGGGGCGCGACGACCTCGGCGAACGGGGAAACGGCAGTCGTCCCGATCAACGCCCGGCATGTTCCCGTCGCGGGCTATTTCAAGACGGGGACGATTACGATAAACAGGTACGTGTATGAGTAAGTACGAGGTAAATATCAAGCGTTTCGCGCTGCTCCTGCTGCCGACGTTCTGGCGTAAACCGATCCTTGCGACGCTTGCCTATGCAATGGTCTCGCCGCTGGGGTACCTGCACACCCGTTTCGTGCTGTTCCGCCGCGATACCGTTTACCGCCTCACCCACAACGGGCAGGTGTGCTACCTGCGGGCGGTATTGAATGACCAGTTCGACCCGATCGAGCGGCGTATCACGATCACGGAGGAGGCAGCGAGCGCGGGTGTTTTGATGCTTCACAAGCGGGAGGAGGAGCAGGCGTTCCTGCTGCCGACCCGCGACACGGGCAGGGCTTTTATTATCAACCGCCGGGGCTTTGGCGGGATCAACGGATTCGATTTTTGGGTGAACATCCCGATTTCGCTCTACGACACGGTGGACGTCTCGCGGTTGCGTGCGATCGTCGGCACGTACAAATTGGCATCGAAGCGATTTTCGGTAAATTATATTTGAGAATGAAACAGACGGTAGGACGGTTCCTTTTGCAACCGAACAAGAATTTCCCGGTCGATTGCGAGACGCTGGACGCCTTGCAGACCAACATCGCGCTCTTGCAGGTACTCGGCAACCTTGCCGGAGACAAGACTATTTTGCTGGGCTGCGAGGAGGAGCAGAACGGCACGCGCCGCAAGGCGGGTTATGTTTTTCTGAAAACAAAGGATTTTCCGGAGGGCGAGGTCATTTACTGGGAGGGCGGCACGGTCTCCGGTGGTATGTACGTGCATCAGGAGATCGTCTCGACTACGGCACAGGGCTACGAGTTCCCGCAGGCATACATGGTGCGGTCTCTCAAACCGGGTGTCGGGAGCGAAAATTACAAGTGGGGCGACTTTGCCGCCTTGCGGACGCCCCGCGAATTGGAGGAGAAAATCGAAAAACAGGGCGAGACGCTCGGGGAACTCTCCGCCCCGCCTTTGGGCATCATCCAAATATGGGCGGGCAAGACGGTTCCGTCGGGTTATGAGTTGTGCGAGGGTCAGCAGCTCAAAATTACCGACTACCCGGATTTGTATAAGGCACTCGGCTCGACGTTCAATAATGCGTACAGCGCGACGGGTTCACGTTATTCCACCTCGAGCGGGTATTTCCGTATGCCCGATTTGCGGGGTCGGTTTATCGTGGGACATAACCCGAGCGATACGGATTACAGCGACTACGGCAAAGCGGGCGGCGAAAAGCAACACGCGCTCACAATTAAAGAAATGCCCTCGCATACCCACCCGCAGAACCTGTGGGCGGAGGACAGCGGAACGTGGAAAGGCGGCGGGCGCAACTCCTCCCCGAACTCTACCTCCAAGCACAACCAAACGACCCAGTTCGGGAACACGAACGCGACGGGCGGGGGTGCCGCGCATGAGAACCGCCCGCCGTATTACGTGCTTGCGTACATCATGCGGGTACGATAACCGATAAACCGATTCAAGAATGGCAATCAGAAGCATAGCGCAATTAAAAGCGTGGTTCAAGCGTGGTAAATATCCCACCGAGGCGCAGTTCGCGGACTGGATCGACAGCTTTTTCCACAAGGAGGAGGACAAGGTGCCTATTTCCTCGGTCGAGGAGCTCCCGGAACAACTTAACGGCAAGTATGATGCGGCGGCAGGCAAACAGCTCGAGGACAATTTTCGGAAGTTGAGAACCGAATATGAGGCACACGAGCAATCCTCCCGGGAGCAGTTCAACAACATAGCCGATAATATCGAGGAACTCGAGGCGGAGGACGAACGCCTGCAAGGAGAGATCGACACCTTAAACGCGGAGGTGGATAACATCCATAAGAAAGACGCCGCACAGGACAAGGAGATCGAGGACTTGCACAAGACGGACACCGCCCTGCAAACGAGCCTCACGAACGCGCACAACGATATAGGCAAAATCCGCGAAATGCTCAAAGGCGGGGCGACGCTCGACGAGGCGAAAGCGGCACTCGTGGCGTTGGGTTCCAACTACAAAGATTTGTACGCGGTCGCCAGCACGTTAAAGACGTTTTTGCAGTCGAACGATACCGCCGACAGCACGATCAACACGTGGCGGGAGATCGAGAGCTTTTTGCAGGGCATTACGGATTCGGAGAGCCTCACGGGTTTGCTCTCGGCTCTCGAGACCAAGATCACGACGGCGTACAACAGCGCGGTCGCCGCTGCGGTCAAAACCGAGAAAGAGCGTGCGGAGGCTGCGGAGGCGGAGTTGTCGGGAAAGGTCGATCGGGAGCAGCAACGGGCAGAGGCAGCGGAGAACGCTTTGGGCTCCCGGATCACGCAAACGAAATCGGAACTCGCGCAGACCGACACGGAGATCAAGCAGGACATCGCCGCCGTGCGTCAAACGATGCTCGGCATCTTGGCAGAGAGCGCGGGGCGTGTTATTCCGCTGGTGATGAACGTCACGCCGCCGCAGAAAATCACTCTCGGCAACACGGTGACGCAATACATCAAAGCCGAGCTCCTGCCGAGTTTCGCGGTTCAAAACGTCCTCTTTTTGGGCGACGGAAAGGCGGTCGAGGTTGATCCGGACGGTGCGGTGGAGGTTCTCGGTCTCGGCAAGAGCCGGGTGCACGTCATTCCGACGGAAAACACCGCCCTGCACAAGACGGTCGAGATCGAGGTTGTCCGCCCCTCGGCTCTTAAAGATGCGGACGGCGGTTTGCTCGTGACGGCAGGAAACAACATACTTTTAACATAAAACATTTGCAACAATGGCATTTACGGAACAGGAAGAAAACAACGTGAGGGCGATGCTTTCGGCGTTTCAGAACGCGAAAAGAATCAACGAGCTGCCTTGGGCTACGGGTAAACTTTCGGATATGGCGGTACCCGTGCAGGACGAGAGCGGCGAGACGCGGCGCATGAACCTCGCCGAAGCGGTCGAAACGGCGGGCAACCCGATCGCGGGTCGGTATTGGGACGAGACGAACTCGTCCCCGGTCGCTGCGGGATATTACGGCAGTCTCGCCGCCCTCAAAGAGCTGCCTAAAAAACTGGGGCTCGGTCGCTACCTCGTGACGGACGACCGCGTGCGCCGCAAGCTCGACCCGGCGGATTCCAACCGCTACGAGGACGGCAGCCCGGCAAAGCTCGACGGCACGCAGGGGCAGTGCATGTGGTGCTGGAACGCGCACTATTACACGACGTGGAAAGAGGGGAACCGCACGATCGAGACGATCACGTTCCAGCCGATTCCGGGCAAGAAGTCCGTTTACGTGCCTGCGGGCGGTATTTCGTGGCTTTCCGCCGGGGTGATCGACCGCACGGAACAGAAGCTCTGCTCGGTCATTTCCACCGATGCACGTTACCGGGGTGGCAACGGCAGCGTGTTGTCGTCGTATGCCGACCTCGCGGACGATGCGCCGCAGAAAACGATGCTCGGCATGGCTGCGACGGCTTACCCGTATGGCAATTTCAGCACGATCGCCCGCAAGCGCGGCGAGGGCTGGGATGCTTGTTGGTACGTCGCCCGTGCGGTCGTGGAGTACACGATGCGCATCATCCTCGGCACGCGGCACTCGCAATCGGCATACAACGCCGAGCTCGACGCGGACGGTCTGTATCAAGGCGGGCTCGGGTCGGGCGTAACTGGCATGCCGAACTGGGGAAATTACAACGGGTATTTCCCGATTATCCCGACCTCCGTCGGCTTGGAGAAAGGCGACGGTATCGGCATCGTCGAGTATAGCGTGACGAAAGCCGACGGCACGGCAGTTTACACGGCACCCGTTCCGGTGTTCTTCGGTCTCGTAAACCCGTTCGGGCACCTGTGGGGCGTTTGCGGGGGTCTCGTTATCGACGTGGGCGCGGAAAAAACGCTTGCGTATGTCGCGCCGTCGCTTTATGCCGGGTTCAGTTGGACGGACACCGAGGGCATGTTGCTCGCGGCGGAACTGCCGCGAGCGGAGGGTTACATCAAGAAATATTCGACGCACCTGCTGTGCTGCCTGCCGACGGAGGTCGGCGCAACCACCGCAACGTATTTTGCCGATTATTTCTACACTACACCGAGCAATCCCGGTTTCCGTGTCCGCTTGGTGGGCGGTTCGTCGTACCATGGCACGGGTGCGGGCGCGTTCGTGACGTATGCGTACCATGCGGCGACGGCTACGCATGCGTTTGTCTCCTCGCCCCTCTGCTTTTTCGAGGAAGACCCCACGATAAGCGAATAAGACGAAAACGAAAAAAACGAGCGTTCTTTGAAATTTTGACATACCGATAAACATACGACACGGCGGGATAGTATTTTGTTATCCCGCCGTAAGGCGGGTCGATTTTTTTTATTTTCGGGGTTTCTTTGCCTGTGTGCCGCGTTTTCAGTATTTTTGCACGTCCGATAATGTAGGACGGGTTGCTCTTTAGGAGGTGTTTGCTTTTCCGTGTCCGCTTGGTAGGCGGTTCGTCGTACAATGGCACGAATGCAGGCGCGTTCGTGACGAATGCGAACAATGCAGCGACGAATACGAATGCGAATGTCTCCTCGCCCCTAAACTTTGCAAGTAGTACAGGAATAAAAGCGTCAAAGAGAACCTCGCCACTTGGCGGAAGATAACAAACGCAGAACGGGTGCCGGTAGGCTGGCGACAGATCGAACGCTCCCAAGTTAGCAAAGCAGAACCACAGAACCACAGACCCGATGAATGAAACGATTTGGCAACCTTTACGAGCGTATCTGCGCTTATGAAAATTTAGAAGCGGCGTTTTACCACGCCAGCGAGGGAAAGCGAAAACGCCCCGAGGTTCAAGAGTTTGCCTCCGATTTGGAGGCGAACCTACGCCAAATTGAACACGAACTCCGCACGCACACCTATCACACCTCCCATTACGACGTATTCATCAAGTACGAGCCGAAAGAACGGATCATCTACAAACTGCCGTTCCGTGACCGGGTCGTGCATTGGGCGATTATGTTGGTCGTGGAGCCTATATGGGTGAGCAACTTTACGCGGGACGTGTACGCCTGCGTGAAAGGCAGGGGCATACATCCGTGCCTTAACCGCCTGCGCCGCGAAATGAAAGCCGACCCCGAGGGTACTGCCTATTGTCTGAAACTCGACGTCCGCAAATTCTACCCGTCCATAGACCACGACATCCTCAAACAGGTTGTCCGGGTCAAAATCAAAGACCCGGAACTGCTCGGGTTGCTGGATGAGATTATTTGCTCGGCGGACGGGGTACCGATAGGCAATTACCTCTCGCAGTTCTTCGCAAACCTCTATCTTTCCGAGCTCGACCACATCATCAAAGAGCGGCTCAAAGTCCGTTACTACTACCGCTATGCCGACGACATCGTGCTGCTGGCGGCGGACAAAGCGACGCTCTCCGGGCATTTGGTGTTTATCAACCACTATTTGAACAACGAACGGGCACTCGACATCAAGCGGAATTACCAAATATTCCCCGTCGAGAGCCGGGGTGTCGATTTCGTGGGTTACGTCACGTATCACACCCATTGTCTCGCCCGCAAGCGGAACAAAAAGAACCTTTGCCGGAAAGTGGCGGCGTTCAGAAAGCGCGGTTTGCCAGACGAGGAAATACGCCTCAAACTGGCGTCTAACCTCGGTTTCATGCAGCATTGCGACTCAATCCATTTATTAAATACTATCGGTATGAAAAAATTTAGTGAAGTACAGAAACAGAAAGGCAATTTTGAGGGTGCCAAGCTCAAAATTGACAACATCCTCAATCGGGTGTTGCAGCTCACGGGCTACCAAATTGGCGAATCGCGGTACCGCGACACGTGTTTAACCCTGCAATTCAAGATCGAGGAGCAGGTGCCGCAACCCGACGGGACGACACGCCTCGAGTGGGTGCAGCATATATGTTTCACCGGGTCGCAGGCACTCGTAAAGCAACTCGACGGGGTGGAGATAGACCCGCAAGACCCGCCGTATTGCCGGATTATAAAACAAGAGATTGAGGGCGGTCGGTGTTTCTACAAGATCATCGACCCCGAGTAAAACAAAAAAACGAATGAAAACAGCAAACCACGCCGAAAGGCACGCATTTGTCAAGTATGACAACGGGCATTATCTGCTCTATCTGAACGAACAGGCGGCAATCTTTGACATGCCGGAACACGAGAACCCGATCGAGGGCTATTCCTACACGGGAGACATGGAGGACGGCTCGACGATCATCGAGGCGAAAGACGTCACCGACGAGAACCGCCGGAGCAAGTTTATCGCCGGGTTGATCGGAAAGCGGTACTCTATCGACGCGCAGATCGCGATGCTCGCCAACGGTGCCGACACCGAGGAACACGGGCAGGAACTCCGGGAATTTGAAGCGTACCGGAACAAGTGCAAGCAGGACGTGGACGAGCTGCTGAACCGTTAGAACCGAAACCACTAAATTTTTGGGGGCGGAAAAGAAAAAAGCCCCCGGCTGTTAGTAAGCCTCTTACCTCTGTACTAACATAAAATGCGCCACAACGCACAACCGAGGGCATAAACCTTTGGTCGCGTTGTGGCGTTTTATTTTGCCTATATGTTACGCAAACATAATTTTATGTTGCAGAGGTAAGAGACTACAAAGATACGAAAACATTTTGAACACCATTTTATAAACCCATAAAAACATTGCTTTATGCTGAATGACATGTAAGAAACATGCAGAAACCCAGCCGATCGACGGGCTGGCGATCGTGAAAGAGACCTCCACGCTCGGGAAATTGATTATCAAGGGCGTGCCCAAAGAGGAGGCAAAGCGTATGATCGTGGAGAACCACTACTCGCACAAGTGGAACGAGGGCGGCTTCGGAAAGTACAATTTCGGAGTGTTCCGGGCGGAAGAACCTGACAAATGCCTCGGAGTTGCCGTTTACGGGTATATGAAGAATCCCGCCGCAAAGATATTCACGCACCCGAACCTGAAAGCGTGGGTTTGCGAGCTCAATCGCATGTGGATCGACGACACACTGGGAAAGAACGCCGAAAGCGTGTTGATCGCCGCGTCGCTCAAACTGCTGCGCAAGGCTGATCCGAACATCGTCGCCGTTCAGAGCTTCGCCGACGGTCGCCTCGGCTGCGGAACAATTTACAAGGCGTCGAATTTCCGGTATTACGGATTCCATTACACGAAATTTTTGCGGAATAAACGCACTGGAGAAGTAATACACCAACAGATTTTGACGACCACAACGTCGCCGACAGGATATTTGCGCTCGAATATCGCGTATTTGATTGGCGATTTGGAAGTGTTGCAGGTGAAAACGTATCGCTACATTTACCCGCTTTGCAAACACTTTCGGTTCATAAAGCCGGAAAAACCTTATCCGCAATACGAGAAAGGAATTGATCCGGTCGAGTGGAACCGAGATAAACGGAAGATAAAAGAAAACATCATAATGCTACTCGACAAAGTTGCCGCGTAAACATTCCGATCGTTTAATTCCTTTGTACAAATATACAAAAAAGATACTAAACTACAAAGGATTACGAGATATTTTTCACAAGAAAAAGCGTTTAATTTCGTGTTTGATGAACGGTGATTAAATACCGTTTGAACACGAGTTAAACGCTTTTCGTTTGGAGTGCAAAAATCACGAAAAAATGCACATTTGAATTTTTCAATCGGCACAAATGAATTTTGCGATTATATTAGGTAGTTATATACGACTTTACACCCCGTCGGGTTTCCGAACCGCCGCACACAACCGACCGCCGGAGCGTTCGCGGCTCTGCCGCATCTGCAGATCGGACCTTGGAGGAGCGCCGATATCGAATGGAATATAGTTATCCCTTTTATTACCGCCAATCATTCGAACCAAACCACAGCGGGAGCCATGCAGCAATCCGAAAATTCGGGTGTTACCGTACAATAAAAACGATCATCCCAAACACCTTTCACCCGAGGCACACATCCGATTCCCAAATCATCCGCAATCGATTCCTCGGCACAATAACATCCCTGTTTCCGTACCTTATCATAAACTCCGGCATACGTTTTTCCTCCGGCACAGAAACGAACATAAAGAAGTCCGGAGGTCTGAAGCACATCGTAATATTGCACATAAGGCGATGTGGATATCCGTTCGCGGAAACCTTTCCTGCTCCAATCGAAAGATTCAGGCGCAAAGGAATGATTTTCAAACCGAAGCGTCATAACCTGCCTGGAACCGTCAGACACGACAAACAATTCTGGTTGAAACTGATGATGTGCCATCATCCCTTCCGGCGTATCATGGAACAACGTAAGCGTCTGCCACATCCCGCTATATGAATCCAACTGTTCGACAGGCGATCCCTGTGCCACCACTTTTCCGTCGCGTGTAGTGCGCACGACCGTCTCATAAGTCTCCCTATTACTGTTGCTGGATGAGACATACCAGACAAAATCTCCACTACGAGAGTCTATGGCAACACATTTGGAATGAAACGGAAACTTATAACTGTTGCGCATCCTGCGATCCGACAATGTATATGCCAACATCTCTTTCCGTCCTTTGTCTTCAACAAAAAGCGTATCGCCCGTAGGATCGAACAGAATGTCCATCGGAAAAAGATACTCGTCCGGACCTCGACCGATACGCCCCACTTCTCCCAGATAACGACCGTCCGCGGCATACAGCCATACTCCGCGATGCGGACCAAAGGGTTGACAAGAAGCCATATAACGATCGTTGATCCGCAGAATCGGCGGATTCGTTACCCATAAACTATCCGTATCCTCGAACGCCACGCTACGGGTACTGTCGCATCTCAACAGATCAGACAACGCGATCGAATCGCATTCAACGAAATCGAGCACCGAACGCTTCGCAGAATTGCCTGCCTCTCCGCAACCCGAGAAAAAAGCGGCGACAACAATCGCCACCGCCGCAGAAAGCCTAACGTGTAACATGAATCAAACAATCATCCGATCCCCCCTCCAAACAATTTACCCCCGGAGTTCCATTTTCATTCGTGTAATCGTAACGATCCCATTCATGATCGCTCAATTCGGGAAGAGACAATGCATCAACATTCATGACCAATAAAGAAGATGGCGTCGAATCAAGACTTACAAACACCGTTACGGCAGCAATTGCCAAGATAGAACAAAACACTTTTTTCATAATAAAAAAATTAACAAACACTAATGTATTAATTCAGCCATGAAATATAAATTTTTTTTTCTATTAATCCAATGTTTATTGTATAATTTTAATTGTCTCCGGTTCAAAACCCGAGCATCCCGTCTTCAACCGCACGGTGACGCTCAAAGATTCGTGGGCGAAGATCAAC
>OJMH01000660.1_pt1 | contig 42308 bp, 59 predicted proteins | sample 1597111 | NCBI WGS metagenome assembly OJMH01 (sample SAMEA2452115, study PRJEB22498) | human gut metagenome | reverse complement strand
GCCCCCGTTGCTCTACTTGCTTCTGTTATTGAATTAAATATATCTCCAGTTTCAATACACATAACCTTTTTTATATGAGCCAATCTAATTGCTTCAGCTTGTTGTTGAGTTCTTTTGTTTAATCCTTTTTTCCAAGCGTGTTGTTGGTTTTCAAAAGCCGTAGCCCACTCAAGATTATTAGCATTATTATTTTTCTTGTTTCCATCAATGTGGTTTACTTGAGATTTATTGTTTTTGTTTTCAATAAAAGCAATAGCTACTAGTCTATGTATTGTTTTCTTTTTCCCTTGTAAATCAACCATAAGATAACCCTTATTGTTTGTAAAAGGTTTTAGCTTTTTATTTGTTAATCCATTATAGACATTGCCAAAATTATCAACCAAATAATTTGGAAATCCTTTTATCTGTTTCAAAACAACATCTTCTCCCAACCCTTTCAATCTAATCTTTGCCCCTTTTCTGAACTCGGGCAGCAGTTCTTCTAAATATGACATTAGTCTTGCTCCTCTTCAGCTCTAACTTTTCGCCAAAAATATTCTTCCACTTCGCTTCCTGAACAATCGCCGCTTTCGTTCAACGTCCATAAATCCCACTCTTCAAACTCGTTAATTGTGGTAGAGTTATAAAACCTATTTTGCAGACTATCGGCAAATTTTCTGTGCATTTCATCGGCTTTATCTTGGTAGTATTGAGCCTTACGTAATAATGCTTGTTCGTGCTTTGTTAATCCATATTTTTTAGCCATTATTTACCCACCTTTCGTTTTGATTTTTTCCAGTCATCAACAGGGGCGATGTCAAACATAGGCATTTTATAAATTTCCCCGTCTTTTATGTTAAAATTACGCGCAAGTCGAGTTGGATTTTTTGAATACCAAAACCATAGTCCGTTTGCGTCCATAGCAATCCAACCTTTACGCATCATGGGCGCTACACCCGCCATAAATTCTTCAATCGTCATTTCTCAATTTCCTTTAATGCTTGCTGTGCCATGTATCCGTCTACATACGCGCATTGGTTTCTATAACAGCAATCCCACGTTTTTTTGTCCGCATACTCTTTCAAAGCCTTAATGGCAGTCTCCAGCTTTTTCTCAAGCTCAATCTCTCGGGCGGTTTTACTCATTCCTTAAACTCCTTGCTATTAACAGCCTCTTGCCAAGTCGGGTATTCGGCGATTAATGCGTACTTTTCAAAATCTGAACGATAACAATATTTCATAGTTCCCATTGTGTTTATACAATAGCCCCGTCCGTTTGCCTTTAATCTAGTTATACAAACAACAATACTATTATGCCTGTATATCTGTCCTACTTTAATCATCGCCATAATCTCCCAGTTTCTTGCAACGTTCTGAAATATCCCGGCACATATTTTTCATTTCATCCAATGCATCGGACATTTCTTCTATTTCAGTGGTAAAATCGGTTATCTTTTCGACAATATCTTCGCAGTCATAGCGACGACGGGGTTTGGGGAGAAGATTGATTAAATCTTCGTTGGTGCATATTTCGTAATATTCTTCCGGGTATTTCTGATTATATTCTTCTATACGCCGATTTAGCTCTTCAAGGCTGATGAAATTTGCAACCCAAGTATAGCCGATAGCTTGTTTGGTATCCTTTTTTCTTTTGATGGTTAAGATTTCAGTCATCTGTCGTCCCCTTTAACATTTCCTTCAGATGCGTCAGGATTTTTTAACAAAATGTTGCAATTTGGCTCGGAATGTTGCGAATTTGGTTTTGCAACATTGATACGGGAACAGCAAAGTTTAAATAAATCGCCTAGGCGTCTTGCTAACTTCCGGTACATTGGCCGTCCTAAATCTGTAGACACTTCATCTGAATTTGTGCCAAAATTGTTGAAAGCCCACAAATAAAACAAGCACTCTAATTTTGTAAATTTGTTTTCTCGCATATAATGTTTGATTTGTTTCGATGAAAAACTGCACTCGATTTCATCTGTATCAAAAATATATTTCGTCATCGTTCCTCACTTTCGCCAAGAGCGGCGTTGATACGGGTTAAAAGGATATTTAACGGTGTTACGGAAGTCCCAATTTCGCCAAGTGATAAATGCGCTAGGCACTCTTTCAGCAACCCGCGGAGCTTGTTGTTTTCAATGATAAGAACCGATTTTTTAACATCCAGTTCGTCAATATTACTTCCTAGACACTGTATTAGTTCTTCTCTTTTTTTTATCTTTTCTTTAAGCTCGGTAATCTCTTTTTTCAGCTCTTCAATTTTTATGCTTTGCTGGTGGCATATATCCTGCCACTGAAAGAACTTTTTGAGGTATAACGCCTTATAATCAGCAGTGGTGTCCATCTTTCCAAGTCCTTTGTTTGTTGGCTGCCATTTTAGTTTTGACAAGCGTTTGGATTTCCGGGAAGCGCAACAGGTTGACGGCGGCAATGATAACGTCTGCCAGCTCTTCCTTTATTTTTTCAAGGTCTGATTGCAAGCCGGTCGCAATCAGCGTGTCTATCGCTGCGCAGTATTCGCTGATTTCTTCGCCGAGCTTCATCTCTTGGTCTTTTGCGGTAAACTCCGGGAACGTCTTTTCGTGCCATTCCTGAATATCTTTGATTAACTCAATCATTCTGCATCTCCAGCTTGGCGGCAATGTAGTCGTTGACTTCGTTTGCCAAAAGGTAATTTTCCAAAACGAGATTGCGTTCGGCGAGGCTGTAAATCCGTACGACCATAATTGCGCCGATGACACCCAAGAGAAAATTAGCAAGGTGGGGCAGAATATGTAGAACTTTAAGGATGGTGCGTCTGCCCCGAAGATTAATTTTCATAGATAACCTCCACATATTTGATAAATTGTTGCAGCACGTTTCTTTCGCTTAATACTTCAACCGCGAATTTCGGGTTTTCCTTAATATTGCGGAGAAAATCGCGTACCGTTTCGCCGTCCTGATAAAACACAATATTGTCGCGGATAGCTTCCATCAGGTCGTATCCGGCTTTGACAATACGCTTTTTATGTTCGGCTTCCGCCTCGGCTTTCATCTTTTCAGCGAAAATTTTGGCATATAAAACCGCAGTGTTGGCAGGGTCTTTCCAAATGTTTGTCATATTTTGGGATACTCCTTTTTAATCAGCTCATTAATATCGATTGCGGGGTCAGCGGCTACCTTTTCAAGCATTTTGCGGATAACCGGGCGGCGTTTCAGCAGAACCTCGGCGGCAATCTGGCGGTATTCCTCGGCACACTCGGCGCAGCAGAAAACCTTTTGCGCGTGGTTGGTCTTAAACTCTTCAAGACATACCGGACAGGTGCGGGTATACAGATACCCGCTGTGCCGATGGCGGGGCTGATTGCGCCGGTTGCCTTCCTTTTTGCACTCTTCGGAGCAATAGCAAACATTCCGGTAGTTTTGGGGCGTAAATTCCTTGCCGCAGATTTTGCATTTATAAATCATGATTCTGCCTCCGAAAGTCAAATTGGTTCTGAAGCTCGGCGAACGACTGCTGTTTAAAGTCTTCGTCTATCCGCTCGGCCTCGGACATATCGTAGTCGATGACGGGAGATGCATCATCTTGCTGGCTGGCAAATTCGGCGGTCTTTTGCGAGGCGACGGGAGCAGGAGAGGGAATATCCTGCATCTCGTCATCAAACAGGGCTTGAATTGTGCCGCTGACGTTGATTTTTGCCATGGCGATTTTTATTGCCTTGCGGACGCCGCATTTTAGGTACATATCGTTTTTAAAGTTCTTCCAAGCCGGGCTTTCGTTATTATACATCTTTTTGAGCGATGCTTGCCGTGATTTTTCCAGCTCTTCAAAAGAATAGGTATAAACTCGTTTATCCCCTTTGCAGGTGATATAAACGTAACAGCCGACAATCTCCTTGCGCGCAAAAGGGTCGGAACGTTCAATCGTGTAGGCGTCGCCGTCGGAAGCTTCGGTCATTTGAAATTTGTCGCCTGAAAAGATTAAACCGGCGTGAACATTCAATCCGTTTTGTTCGGCAATGTAAATAAGCCCTTTGTAAGACGGCTCGCAGGTGAGTTGTCCGCGGTTATTGTAAAGGTAGTACAAATCGCGGGAATCGGTAGGAAGTCCCCATGCCAAAATGGAAGTGAATACCTGTTGCTTGGAGAGGGCGGAGCAGTTTTTGAAATGTTTGCCGCTGTCTTTTTCCTGCAAATCGTGCATAGATATTTTGTTGGCAAAGGCCAGCCCCTCGCGGCAGACATAATCGCGCGGATAACCGTATTGGTTGGCAAACAGGTCGACAAGCCCGCTTGTTTCAAAAAAGTCGGCGATTTTCTGAATCTGCGGCTCTTCCTTTATGGTAATTTCATTTGTCATTGTACTGCCTTTATTAAAAGCGAGCCGTCCGCGGAAAGGCGGATTGAACCGCCGTCCAGCGTGTAAATCTCGCGAAGTTTGTTGTCATACATAAATTTTTTGAGTTTGATTTTGTAGAGCGTGTCGGTGTCTTTGTTGTCCCGGATGACCTGATTGAGCCAGATGTATTCGTTGACGAACTCGTGCAGGGTCTTGCCCTCGAACTCGTCCTGCGAAGTGGCGAGCTTGCGGGCGTCGGGATTTGATTTGTAAACCGCCTGATAGATTTTGAAGTCCTGTTCGGCGAGCCGGGCGCAGCGGTCGTTAATGTCCGGGACGCGGTTTTCGACGACGGCGGTTTCAAAATGCTTCAGCGCGGCGATAATGACGGCTTGGATTTCCGGGATTTTGCCATACACGAAATTGTCCACGCGGATTTCAAACAGGCGGTCAATTTCTTCAAAACGCTCCTGTTCTATCAACGACACGATGCGGCCGCGGTTAAACGGCGTGTCCGGTTCCAGAACCATTGACGAGATAATCCCGGCGTCGGCGTTGCACAGCAGCATCTGATACTGGTTTTGGAAGATATACTGCCACGGAAGACCGTTGTAGAAGATGTTTTCCCGCGCGGCCTTGAACGGATTGACGGTTTTTTTCTCCCACACGAGGCGTCCGGCCGTGTGCGTCTTCAGGTTGATGTCCACAAAACTGCCGCATCTGCTTTCGGCATAGCCGTCCGGCGAACAGACCGCGTAGGGCGAAATGTCGGGGCGGCGGATAAAGTCTTCGGTGCCTTGAAAGTCAAAGTCAGGGTGGTCTTGCATTTTCCAGTCAAGGTATTTTTCCATCGCGTGTCCGTAGATTGAAAATTCGTCGGGCAGGGGCGGGAGGCGGTAGCCGCGCTTGATTTTGTGGTACACCTGATAGCCGGTGGAATACAAATCCTCGCCCAAGAAGTTGAGCGCCGGTTTTTCGCCCATCAGCTCCATCAGTTCCTTTTGCGGCACGAAAGACTTGACGACGGCGGCGATTTCGCTCGCGCCGATGCCGCTGTTCTTTTCCTCTAGCCATTCGGGGGTGTTTTGCCTGAACTCGGTTTTGCCGATGTTGGCTAAAAGCTCGCGTTCCTTTTGCCGGAAAAAGTCGTCTTTGGTGATGTTCAGCTCCAGCAGATACTGTTTGAAATCAATGTTTTTCATCCGCCGAAGATAGGCGCGCCGCCCCTCGTCAATAAAATCCATGCCGCGGTTATACAGTCCCTCGTCGTGGATTTGGCGATGGCACTCTTCGCACAACGGCAGCAGGTTGTTGACGTCATACCGCAACAGGTCGACGTTTCTCCGCACGATATGGTGGCAATGCAGGGCTTGGTGGTTGCAAGCCGGATTGGCGCATTTGCGGCCGATGCGGAGTTTCGGATACAGGCGGTCGAGCTTTTCTTCCAACGGGGTCATAGCGTTATTTCCATAAAGTTAAAATCAGTCCGATGAGGTTGGCAATAAGTAACGCCGCAAAAATATTGCTGGCAAATTTTATCTGTTTTAAATCCAGCAGGCGCAGCTTGGCATTGTATCTGTCGTTTGCACGCAGGTTTCCTCTGATAATTCCGCCAAGAGTTTGTATGCTGCTGTTATGTGCGAGTTCTGCCTCAACCAAACCGGAGAGGAGATTATTTTGCTTTTCAACCTGTTGGCATAGTGTTATAATATCTTTATCTTTACTAATGAATATTTGAAATAATCTGTACACTTCGGGATGGTGTTTAAAAAAACTTCTAATCAGTTGAGCCTGATTTTCTACTGCCCCTTTTGTGGAAACGAATTTGTTGTACTCAATGTCTTCTGCATCAATATCAGCTAGTATAACACAGTAGTCGGAAAGCTCTTTTATTTCATCTATCTTTTTACTTAATAAGTTTATTCGTTCTTGGGGTGATAGTTTTTTTTCTTCAGTCATTATTTATCTCGCCAAAAGTAAAGCTAATAAGCATAATTTTTTATCTTTTTTAAGTAATTCAGCCAGAATATATGCTTGGTTTGTCAACTCTCCGCGAGTTATTACAGCGGAATTAAGGCTGCCGCCTTTATCTTTTCCGCCGAGGAATATCAAATCAGGAAAGATTTTTTCCAGCTCGGCGATGTGTTTTTTTGTTTCCTTTTCTATAATCTCTTTTTCTTTTTCAGAAGTTTTCGATGTCTTTTTATTAAACATTAATTTTTCCTTTCAGAGTAGGTGGGAGGGCGATAGGTCTGATGCCCTCCCGGTTAAGGCGGGAAAGGGTTGGCGCGTGTTAAACCAAACCTTTCTCTGACACTCAAAGGCGGCTGTCAGATGTTTTGCTTGCGCTGTCTTTGTGTGTTCTGAAAAAATAAATAAAGCAAAATGCTATAAATGTCAATAAAAAAATAAAGCAAAAAGCTATATTGTGCGTAAATAAAAAATAGCCCCTTAATTCAGGGGCTTGTCTTTCTCTGCCGTTAAATCTCGGATAAGTTTTACAATTTCTTCCAGTTTATCGGCAATAAAATTGAGGGTTTGTTTATATATTTCCTCTTCCATTTGCGATTCCTTTTCAGGGAAACCTTAAACGCTAAGGCGGCGGAGCTGAAAACACCTCACAATTAGTGCCTGCTTATTCAAATATATCGCAGACTCCGCCAAGTAGCGTATTGTGAATGAGTTTTTCAAGCTCGTTTAGCATATTATAAAATACATCAATAAAAGTCAAGCTGTTAACTAAATATTATAACTGAAAATATCGCTATAATAATGAGAGTCCAAATTTCTCTATCTTCTAAAAAGAAACAGCGCTTGCTTTCGTCCAGATTTTTCCATATCCAGAAAATAATATAAGCCATTGTACAAATGTTAACCAGTTGCCATTCACTTCTTCTTAGTTCTAAAGGAATTATCGGATTGTAAATAATAGCACAAATTAGCCAAGAGAGAAGAAAAAGAGGACTGTCTTTAGGCGTATTATAAAGATAAAAAATTGAAGTAATAAATAAAAATATTCTGAGAAAGGTATAAAAGCCATAAGGCATATCTAAAAAAGCTAAGGCAATTATGAGTAATGAAGTAACAGCCAGATGCTTTATAGGATTTTCGTTTAAATTTTCCATATTACTTATTTCCAATTCTTCCAAAAATTAACAAAAATTCCGAAACGCATTCTTTCTGTTCATTTAGAGCTATTGTAAGAAGTTCATTCCAATGTTCTTTATGGCCGAAATGAAAGAAATCTTCATTTATAAATTTATCACAAGTTATTAGCCCCAAGTCAGTTTTAGTTTTTTTCCCAATTAAATCTTCAAAATAGATTCCTTTTTGTTTGCAGGATTCTAGCATATCAAATCCCCCTAATGTAGGGTTATTTGTTTCAAAAATTACTTTATAATATATTTCTTGATTTTTATAAATAACCGTAAATATAAAGGTTGAATAATAGAGATTATTTATTTCTTTAAATTTAACCAATTTATATTCTTGTAATTTCATTTGTTTGTTTGTGGCATTTAAATGGATTAGTATAAATAAAATATATGCAATAACTAAAGTTATGATAATTTCCATTTTATTTGGTTCCTTTAATTGTCGTTAGCTGGCTTTATTTTTGGAGGATTTATAGAGATTTGTTTTGTCTGGAGGAGAAGCAGGGGCGGTTTGTTCTTTTTTTCTGAATAGGGCAAGAATCTGCTCTTCTTCTTTGCTTATGGGTTGGGGTTGCCATTCTATTGGCAATAGTTCATATGGTTTTACATTTAATGCAGATGAAAGCTTTTCCATCCATTTAGTGTTTAGGTCGCTTTCTCCTGTTTCTAATTTATAAATGGCATTTTGGGTAACACCAAGAATTTTAGCTAACTCAACTTGAGTTAGTCCTCTTTCTTTTCTCAGTTCTCTTATTCTATTCTTAGCCAAATCCACCTCTATTTTTTCTAATATTATAAAGCAAAAAGCTTTGTTGGTCAATGTATTCTTGTGGATAAAGCTTGTTGCTTTATTTTTTTCTTGCAAAATATAGCAAAATGCTTTAACAAGATTTTAGGAGGTCAAAATAATGAAACTAAAAGAATGGTTAGAAAAAGAACATAAAACGATGGCCGATATGGCGAGAGATTTAGAATTAGAACACCCGGTTGTGAGGGCGTGGGCAATTGGGCAGAAAATTCCCCGTCCTGAAACAATGGCAAAAATTGTCGCTTACACTAAAGGCGAAGTTACGGCGAATGACTTTTACGGGATTGAGGAGAAGAACGAGTGAAATTCAGCTTATTCTTAATGTTGGTTACTGCTTGTATTTATCCTTTTGTGGGCAAGAGGATATACGGCGTTTTATGGCGGCGGGGAAAATTATCCGAGATAAATGAAAATCGGAGAAATAAACAATTTAACAGAAAGGTTAAAAAATGAAAACAGTATCTTTAGTTATTACCGGTATATGTGGTGTTTTATGTATAATCTTTGCCGGAAAAATTTTTGAAACAAATAGGTTCGGTAATTATCAGATTATGCAGGCGGCCGGTACGGGAAATATCTCTGTTCATAATGAGGCAGGTTTATATTTGCAGATGTTTGGCAGTATTGAAACTTATCCGGTGTCTGAAGATGTGGATTTTGAAAAGGAAAACTTTCAGGTACGTTTTAATGACGGTTCGGTAGCCAAAGTTCGCGGCACGGTCAAATTCAAAATGCCGTCAGACCCTAAAAAACAAGTTGAATTACACCGCGACTACGGAACATACGCGAACGTTGAGCGTGATTTGATTATTCGTAATGTCGGCGAGGCTTTGTCTAATACGGCGACATATATGGTTGCAGAGGATTCGTACGCCTCCGGCCGTGCGACTTTTTCTGATTTGGCTATGCAACAGCTGAAGGACGGCATTTACAAAACATCTACAAAAATGGTTGATGTTTTGGATACAGACGGGACAAAGTTTAAAAAGAAAGAAATCCGTATTGTTTATGACGAAAACAATAATCCGGTTATTCAAAAGCCGTCCTTATTGAAACACTATGGGATTGAGATTTTGCAGTTTGTTGTTAATGATTTTGAGTATGACGATAAGATTAATGAACTGATTGCGCGTAAGAAAGACGCAGAGCAAAATAAAGTTGTGGCGATGGCGAACGCAGAAAAGGCCAAACAGGACGCCATTACAGCCGAAGAACAGGGCAAGGCGCGCATTGCCGAAGCGCGGGCTAATGCGGAAGTGATGAAAGCAACGGAAGTAACCGAGGCGCAAAAAAGAGCCGAAGTAGCCAAGATTAAGGCTGAACAGGAGAAAGAAGTCGCCCGTCTTGCTGCTGAACAGGCAAAGTTTGAAGCCGAAAAAATCAAAGCCCGCGGCGAAGCCGAAGCCTTTGCTGCAAAGAAAAAGGTTGAAGCCGGTTTAACCCCTTTAGAAAAAGCCACGATTGAGAAAGAAACCAAAATCGGGATTGCCGAGGCGTTGGCGCGTGTGAAATTTCCTGACAGCATGGTTATTTCCGGCGGTTCTGACGGCGGTGCGGTTAATCCGTTTGATGCCGTGGGGCTTAAATCTTTATATGAACTGTCTGAAAAAATGGCAGTGAAATAAAGATGCCTATGTTAGGACTCCTTTCTTTTTCTCATTTTTATTCGGGAGTCCTAACGCCTTTTTTAAGGAGAGTCAATTTGAGTAAACTTTTAATCCCTTTAAAACTGCCGTTTCTGGTGATACGCGAGCTGTTGATACTGATATTGAATCATTGCTATGGCTGCACGGTCATTATCCCGAAAGACAAGGATAAAATGGGATATGAAAGGTATTGGCAGAGATGACGATTTTTGACGCATTGGGGAGAAATTGAGATGAGTAGATATCGGCCGAAACAGTTTTCACCGCGCATATATCCAGAATGGGGCGAGCTTATATCGGACTTGTCCCCGGAAAAGGCGCAGGAGATATTTATGGCGATTTGCCAGTATCCCAACCGAAATCCGGACGTTGGTGTCTGGCGGTTCATTAAGTCGCAGATTGACAGGGATTATGCCGAATTTGTGGAAAAGGCAGCCAGAAACAAGGAGGTTATAAAGAGCTACTGGGCGAACAAAGGTGAACGAACGTTATCGGACGTTAAACGACCGTTATCGGATGATGAACGAACGTTAACGAACGAGAACCTGAACGAGAACGTAAACAAGAATATGAATAAAAAGAAAAACAAACAAAAAGAAAAAATTTCTTTTTCTGACGTTTTTGACTGGGAAAGTTTGTTTGACTATTGGGAAAGCCGGAAAAAGGGCGGACGATACAAGACGGCGGAGAGCCGCAGCCGTATGCTAGCCAGACTGAAGGAACTGACCGGAAACGATTTTGAGCTGGCGAAAAAGGCGATTTGCCACTGTGTGGATTCCGGTTATCAGGGATTTTGCAACGGCAACGAGCTGTTTTACAAACCGGCGAACGACCCGCCGAAACCGCCGGATATGAGTGCGGAGGACGAGCGAAAGCGGCAGGAAATAATCAACAGGCTTTTTGAGGATTAGCAATGAAAAACTACGAATTTAACAACTGGATTGAAGCCGTCAAGGCGGCGTTTCCGAAATTTAACCCGACGAGCGAGATGCAGCTGGCGGGATGGAAGGAGGCGCTGGGCGATGCGACGCTGGACGAGGCCAAGGCGGCGGTTGTCAAGTACATCGCCGAAAACTCAAGCCGGTATGAGCCGCAACCGAAAGACATCGCGGAAATCCTGAAAACAATCAAAAGTCAGCGGACACTGGCCTATCAGCCGCCGGGCGAACTGGTTGAGGATATGCCGGAGCGAAGATTCCACGAAGACATTGCGCTGGGGCGGTGCCGGCATAACCTGTACTGCTACCGGGATGCGGCGGCGCTGGTTAAATCCGGCGAGGCGGCGGACTTTGACGAAGGGTTAAGGCTTTCGTGCCGCAAAAGAACCGCGGCAAGGGGAGAACAGCCGCGCGATTTTGAATTTCCGAGCGATGAGGATTTGCAAGCGGCTGGGCTGAAAGGCGTTAAGGCAGAATCCGGCGATTGCAAGCGAATACTGGAAAGCTTTATCCGCCAGTGGAGTATGCCGCGATGACAGAGACTAAGTGTTGCACAAAATGCGGGAGAGAGCTGCCGCTCTCCGAGTTTTCGCGACTGAAGGGAGGAAAAAACGGTTTACGTTCGCTCTGTAATGAATGTAATCGGGCGATAGTTAGAGCTTGGCAAAAAGCTAACAAAGAAAAGATTGCGAGATACCAACAGGAATATCGCGATAAACGCAAGCAAAAGATGAAAACCTTGGCAGCGAGGGAAAGAGAGGCGCGGCGCAAAGCTTTTGCAAAAGACGTCTTGGGGGGATATACGATTTACATTCTGAACTATCCGACCAACAAAGAGCGCAAGTACAACGCCGTCAGTACAGCCGGAGATGTTTTTAAAACCAACAGTAAGGCAGAATTTTTGCAGTTTGTGCAAGGATTATAAGGGGGCGAGATGGAAGAATATGTCAATAAGGAAGAGCTGAAACGGCGTGGATTTCAACGAGGGTGCGACGGTATTTACAGAAAATTAACGGCTTTGGAGCGTTGTGAAGATGCGGGGTGGCTGGACTGGGGCGATAGCAGATTTTCCGCTTCTGACCGTAAAAGTGTTGGGGAGAGGTTTGCTACTGATTACTTTCGCTCGCAGGTTGGTTCTGTGTCGGCGCTTAATCCCGAGAAAATCAGGGTCGACGGGAACGGAAAACAGATTACACCGGAATATGTTGCCGCAGCCGAAAACAGGTATCGCAAAGCTTTGAAGTTAATTCCGGCAGGATGCAGGGGAATTGTTCGGCGCGTTTGTATTGACGATAAAGAGATTTATGTTTCAAGAGATTTGAATAGGTATCAGAAGAATAAAGAACGTGTGCGCCAGGCAACGCTTTTATGCTTAGGTCTGGATGAACTTGGAAAATTTTATGCGGGGTTAAGGGAAATTTAAATCTTGCAAAAGTATGTTCTAAAAAAGAAAGAGGTGTTATGCGGTTTTTAATAGTTTTATTTTATTTTTTATTACCGGTTAGCAGTTATGCGGATGATGTCCAAATCTATTTTTCACCGTCCGTTCGTTGTGAAAATACTTTGATAGAGAGGATAGAAAATAGTAAAGAAAAAATTGATGCCGCAGTTTATGCAATTAACAACGAAGATATTGTCAAAGCATTAAAAAAAGCTTTTGACCGTGGTGTTAAGTTGCGTATTTTGACCGATAGGCTGCAAGCGTCCAATAAAAATTCCAAAGTTAAAGAATTAAAAGAATATGGTATAAATATTCGTGTGCATTCCCGATATAAGATAGAACATAACAAATTTGCGGTTTTTGACGGGGAAAGGGGGATGACCGGCTCTTACAACTGGACAGAACCGGCAACCAAGAAAAACAGCGAGAACTGTATGTTTTTTGAAGATGAGAAAGCTGTTAAGGAATATCAGGAGCGTTTTAATTATCTTTGGCAGATGAACACCAAAAGAAAATCTGACGAATGGTTTGAAAGGAATCTGTGATGATTGATTATGAAATGATTGAAGAGGACATAAAGCATGTTAATAAAATGGACAGAATAGGATTCTGGTTATGCTTTATTTTTTCTCTTTTAATAAGTTTTTTCTTACGAATGGAAAACTGGTGGGTATTACCTTTATTTGTAATTTTGCTACAGATTTGTAATTATATAATGATATTAAAAAATGAATTATGTGTTATTCAAAATCAGTTACTAAGTATAACAAATAAGAACAAATCATAAAGTCAAAACAAAAAAAGGGGAAAATTATTGGAATATTTAATATATGTTTTTTTAGGAGGAATAGGGTGGGTATATTTTATATCTCCCTTAGAAGATGCTCTGCATTTATTAGAAGATTATGCTCGTAAAAATAGTGAAGAGAATGATGTGAAATTGGTTAAAAAAGTAGAGTACAGAATAGGATTGCTGATGTCTATTTTTGGGGTAGTGATTGTTTATTTATTTAAATTCTGTTGAGGGAATATGGATTATGAAAAAGTTTTGTTTGATATTAGCGGCTTGTTTGGTTCTGGCTGGGAATGCAAGAGCTGAAAATTTTGTGGAAGCGTTAGGTGCAGAATGTGGACGTATTTTGGATGATATTAAAAGCTATGGATATGCTAGAAAAAAATCTGAAATATTATCGCAATATCAGTCTTTAGAAATATGTATGAAACTATTTAAAGATAATGGGGGTAATTTTGAAGAACTAAATCAGAGATATGCACACGCATCTTTGTTGAGGCTTATGGATTGGACGGAGTGCAGTAAAAAGAAAGATGATATATGTGAAATGGCTAGAATAAATTTTAATAGTATTCTTGGTAAAGGGTTGTGTGGAGAATATGACCTTCTTAAGAGTCTGAAGGCATTAGAAATGGTGAATCCTCAAAAGGTAAAGTTTATGAAAGAGTTTTGCGAATCAAACAAAACTGTTGACAAATAACTGATTATGTGTAAGGGTGGAAGCCTAAACGATATTGACGGTTTCCGCCCCGAAATGGCGATTTTCGCTATATGGCGGATGAGAGCAGGGAATATCCAATACCTGCCGGCCTATCAATATCGGCTTAGTGAGTCCGCCACCTCTCAAATTTGTGTGGCTTTTCTATAAAGGATATTGAAAATGGAAAATCAAACAGAAGAAACATTAAAAGAAACATTGCGTTTTGTTCTGGCAAAACTCAAAGAGATTGTTGCAGTTTTGGAGGGCAAAAGCGATGAATGATATTAAGCAAAATGATTTAGTTACAATCAATGAAAACCGCCAGCCGGTTACCACCTCTTTAAAAATTGCCGAGGTGTTTGGCAAGAAACATAAAAACGTAATGCAAGCAATCAATAACATTATCGGCGATTTGCGCAACTTGGAAGACGGGGGTCGGCTTAATTTTCAGCCAACGTCCTATTATGACGTTCAGGGACGGGAGCAAAAGCAATACATTGTTACCCGCGACGGTTTTACTTTGCTGGCAATGGGATTTACCGGGAAAAAGGCGTTAGAGTTTAAAATCCAGTACATAGCGGCATTTAACGCTATGGAGCAGGCACTAAAAAGCCAGGTTCCGGTTTCGTTGGATGCCAAGGCTATCGGCGGTATCGTCAAGAACTGTTGTGCGGTTGCGGTGCGCGAGGAGCTGGAGCGCGCGGCGACAGATATGGTTTATGCCGATAAATTTAAACAGCTGGCAAGGTCGGTGCTGTATGACTATATGGGTGAAGTTATGCTGAACGAGGAAATGCTGCCGAAGTGGCGGGCGATGTTCCAGCGCTGGATGAAAGATGTTATCTTCAGCGAAGATTATTACGGCAGTTTGAAGAAGCTCATCAAGCCTTGGGTAAAAGACGCCGCGAGCGCGAGTTTAGGGCAATCTATTGATGCCTATATCAAGGCGGAGATGGACGAGCGGGTCAAGTATTTTGTGGAGTATGTATTCAAAAACTATCCGAAGATGAGCCAAGGTATGAAAGAGTATCTGATAACCTATGGCATTGTCAATTACGGCAAGTTCAGCGAATATTCACGGGAAAAGGATTTTAAAGGGATTTGCGATACTGTCTTACGGCAGGAGAGCAAAGACCCGACAGTCCGATATGCGGCGTAGTGAAAGAAACGGAAAGCCGGGAAACCGGCTTTTTTGACGAATATCGAGAATGAAACTTTTTGTTTGACTTTTAGTGTATATATTTGTATAAAATAAATAGTTAATAATGGGGTAATTTGATGTCTAGTGTATTTAAAAAACCTAATTACCATTTGGTAAAAGATAAGGTTGAAGAGGTAATAAAAGACAATTTTATTGCTAATCCTCCGATTGATATCAGGAATCTGGTTCAAAATTATGGATTACAAATAACGTTTGCCCTTTTTAATAATCATGACATAAGCGGTTTTCTTGATATTTCAGGTAAAAGTATATGGGTAAATGCAAATGATGCACCGACACGTCAGAATTTTACAATTGCTCATGAATTTGGGCATTGGTTGTTACACAAGGAGGAAATAGAAGCAGACCCTAAAAGCTATAAGGTTCTATTTCGCCAGCCGTTAGGTGTTAATACGGACTATAGAGAAAAAGAAGCAAATGCCTTTGCTGCTAATTTGCTTGTTCCTGCCAAAATGTTAAAAATTTGCCGAATAGCAAAGTTTAATTCAATGCAGATGTCGGTATTGTTTGATGTTTCGGAAGATGTTATAAACTATCGGTTACTGCAAGAAGGATTAAATGACTAAAAAGAAAGAACAAACATCTTTGGAAAAAGCGGCTATAAGTCCTGAAGAGATAAAAAAACAAGCAAAAATCATTAATATTGAACAGAACTGCGAATTGGTAGCAAATACCAATAACTTGGACAATGATTCATTGCATAGTGCCTATGCCAAAGCCAGGGATGAAGGAAGTGCCAGTCTTTATTTATCTTTATCCAAATTGTTTAACTGTGTAGTTTGGAGTTTAGCTTTTTTTGCAGGTGGGTTGTTGGTTTGGTGGGCTATACTGGAATACCAAATAACTTATAATGATTATAGCGCAGAGGTTGTAGAGCGTTTTGAAAAAACAGTTGTGAAATTTGAGAATATTTTTTCTTATATATTAACAACTGTTTTAGGTTTTGCTGGCGGTGTTTGTAAAATGTTCTTGCGTCAGTTTGACGGAAATAAATAGGATAATTACTTTTCTAAAAGACATAAGAGATTTTTCGATTATTTTTTTTGACACATCCTGAAAATAACGCTTGACTTGTCTGACAGGTGGTGATAAAAATCGCTATAATGGAAGACGTGGCTCTGGAGAGTTGCGTCTTTTTTGTTGAATGTTCATTAACTCGCCGCCCGTGGCTTTTGCTTCGTGCGGTTTTTTGTAGCAAGTTGGGAAAACGGCGAATGCTGACGGCCAAACAAGAAAAATTTTGTCAGGGAGTTGCAAAAGGGCTTAATTATTCTGACGCATACCGCGAGGCTTATAATGCCGGTAAAATGAAGCCTGAGACGGTAAATCGCACGGCGGCAGAATTGATGGGCAACCGCAAGATTACCGCAAGGATTGACGAGCTTAGAGCCGAAACCACGGAAGAAATCAAATATACGGTTGAGGACAGTTTCCGCAAACTCTCGGAAATCCAAGCGCTGGCGATGAAAAACAAAAAGCTGTCGGATGCGATTAAGGCTGAAGAGCTGAAGGGAAAGCTCAAGGGGCTTTATGTTGAGAAGAGGGAAATTTCGGGCGGTTTAGACCTGACGCCGTTTAAGATTGACGTGGTTGAGTAAGTTTTGACAAAAAGTGTATAACGATAAAACAAACGGTTAAAAGTTTTGGTATCAAAAATTCCCGCCTCGATACCACAGATGGCGGCGGCGCCTTGAGGTTTTTTGTCTAATGAAAGTTTATAAAAAATTTGCCCCGCTGTTGAATATGGCGAGCGGAAAGTATGACACGTTTGTTTTTACCGGCGGGCGCGGTTCGATGAAAACCGGGACGGCGGTTCGGGCGGTGTTGACGGAGATGATGCGGCGAAAAGTGCGCGTGGTGTGCTTTCGCGAAACCAAAACCAGTCAGAAGTCCAGCCTTATCGTTGAATTTCAGGAGTTGATTGAGGGGGAATTTAAGGGACGGGGATTTGTCGCCAACTCGGAAAAGGTTACAAATATCATCACCGGGGCAGAAGTTACGTTTTTAGGACTGAAAGACAGCAACCGCAATGCCAGAGAAGCCATCAAGGGCTTGGGGCAGGTGGACATCTGGCTGATTGACGAGGCGCAGGCGGTAACGGAGCCGGTATGGGGCGTTTTGCTGAAGACCATCCGTAAGGAAGGCGTGCGGCTGATTGTCATCTATAACCGGATAGAAGAAGACCTGCCGGTGGAAAAGGCGCTGTTTCTCGATTATGAGAATATGGCGGCACCGGAAGGAACTTATTTTGCCGAAGTCAATTATCCGGAGCTGGTTCATCTCGGAATTTTGGGAGAGAAATTTCTGAGCTATGCGGAACTGGTTAAGCAGAACAAGCCCGACGAATACGAGCGCGACTACCTGAATAAGCCCAAGGGGGCGAACGTGGCGCGGGTGGTGCCGTACTGGAGCAAAGAGAATATAAACGAAGATATCCGCTATTGCCCGGATTTGGACATATACTGGAGTTTGGACTTTAACGTCAACCCGGCAATGAGCACGCTGGCGCACCGCGACGGGAAAAAGTTTTTTTATTTTGACGAGATTGTCATCAATAATTGCATCACTCAGGACGTGGCGGACGAGTTTATGCGGCGTTATCCGCCGGAGGAGTTCAAAGGCGTGGTGCAGATATGCGGCGATGCGTCAGGCAAATACCGCAAGACACAGAGCCGGTATTCGGACTATGCGATTATCGTCAATTCGCTGGCTAAAAACGGTTATCGCTGGAATTTGAACGTCCGGCGCTTCAATCCGGCGATTATGGCACGGGTCAATGCGTTTAACCGCCTGATATTTTCAGACGCGGGCGAACGCAATATTCTAATCCATCCGCGCTGCGAATGGCTGATATACAATATGAAGAACCTCAAGTTCAAAGAGGGAACCAGCATTATTGATGCGCCGACGCCGTCGCAGATTGCCGAGGACGACAAGAAACTGTATCTGGGGCATATATTCGACGCGGCAAGCTATATGGCGGAATATTTTTATCCGATAGTCCGGGAATAAGCCCCGGGCGGATTGCGAGTGCAAACCGGCGGGAAAGCCGGCCGAGTGTGCCGGAGGGTAACAGGAAAAGGGACAAGAACAGTATGTTTGAATTTATGTTGGAGAAGGAACAGAAGCCGAGACGGCTCTCGGACGCAGAGGCAAACAAAACCGCAGCGGACATCGGCAGCCTGTGGAAGACGTGGGACGATGCGCGCGCCAAGCAAAAGGCGATAGCGGAACGCCTGAGGCCGGAAATCTATCTGGACGAGAGGGAGCGACAGGTTACGGATGCTGCCGACGAATGGAAGTCCGACGTCCACCTCAACAAGATTTATTCCTTAAACCAGACACAGCAGGCGTATATCTGGGACAACATCTATTCCGACATCGACCATTTGTTTGACGTGGAAGGGGCTGACGAGATTTCGGAGGAAACGGCTGCGGCGCAGAAGTCCAACCTTGTTAATATTCTGACAAAAATCGGCATTCAGCGCAAGCTTGATGCCGGAATTGAGTATTGGGGAGCGGTCGGGGAAGTATGCCTGTTCGTTTCCTGGAAGACGGTTTACCGGCAAATCCGGCGGCGGCTGGATATGATGGGAGCGGACGGCTTGTTGTACAGGACGGGTGCGTACGGGATATTTAACGAAGAGGTTTACAACGGTGCCAACGTGGAAGCGATTGACCCGCTGAATTTGGTCTGGGACCCGAAAGTCAGTCCCGAAGATGCGGAAAAGTTCAATGCCTGCGGCAAAATCATCAAGTCTTGGGAAACATACGACGCAATAGCCTTAAACAAGTATTACCGGTTATCCAAAGGCGAGCTTGAGGCAATTAAAACCGAACTGAACCGGGACAATCGCGACGAAGACGAACCGGAAGGCGATAAGTCCGACCTGATTTTTGACGGCAACCGGGTTGAGGTGCTGCAATATTGGGGAAATTTTACGCTTGACGACGGGACGGTGTTGCGCAACTGGCACGCGGTAGCCGTGGGGCGGAAATATCTGGCAGTGTTTGAGCCGAACCGCTGGGTTATTAATCCGATAATCAACTGCGCGACGCTCAGGGACGCGGGCAACAAGCGCGGCATACCGGAACTGTGGTCGATTTATGACATCTGCAAAGAGCAGGAAAAGAAAGTCAACCTGCAAAACGACGCGCAGGCACTGAATTTAAACCAGCCGTGCTATGCGCCGAAGGATTTTTTCAAAGAGGACAAAATCAGGCTGTTTCCGGGCAAGGTCGTTACTTATAAAGAGGGGTTTGAAGACCCGAACGCCATTATCAAAATGCAGTTTCCGCTCATTTCCAACGAGCAGATTATAGAATATTACGACACGACGGCGTCAAGCGTTTCGGGGATATTCCCCAATATGCAGGGACAGGACGAAGTCAAGGACGCAACGGCAACCGAAATCAAGGTCAAGGTGCAGGGGCAGACGACGAGACTGTCCAAGATTTTGGATACGATAAAACAGAATGCGATAGTGCCGATGGTGGAAAAAGTGGCCGATTTGGAAGCGAATATGAAAACCGGCGACGAGCTTTTGTATATGAATACCGGGCGGGGGCGCACCAGCCTCATTATCGGCGATACGGTGCGGCAGGGGCACTATGAATACAAATATACCGACAATACCGGCCTTCAGAAAAAACTGGCGCAGAACCAGACGATGACGCAGATTCTGGGACCGGTGTGGAACGACCCGCAGGTGGTCTTGAAGAAAGAAGATATTGTCCGCGATGCTTTAATCAACGCGGGCATAGAGAATGCCGAAAAATATTTCGGCGAAAGCAATCCGCAGCAGGCGATACCGGCGCTGACGCCGCCGCCTGACGGAGTAACCTTTAACCAGGGAGAAGACGATGGACAACAACCGTTTGGCGCTGCTTAACGAAGCGGTGCAGTCAGAAGCGGGGCAAAGGCTTTTGGCCTATATGCAGGAGGTTATGGTTGAAACCGCGGCCGCCGGCAAATCCAACGCCGAGTGGGTTAAGGGAATGGGAATGCTGATTTCCCGCGTTAAGGGAATCAGGCAGGAATTTGAAAAAGAACGTAACAAAGGAAGGAATTAGTTATGGCTGAAGAATCAACACCTTTGCCGGATACCGGCGCAGAAGACACTTCCGCGGTTTTGGAAAATGCCGACACTTCGCAGAGCGAACCGGCAAAAACGGCGGGACCGGAAGCGCAGAACGGCGAAGCTGAAACGGAAGCGTCAGGCGGCACCTCCGCGGCAGACGGACAGGAAACCGGCGCAAACGGGGAAGATACCGCTGAAAAATTGATTTTCGGAAAATACAAGTCGCTTGAAGATGCCGAAAAAGGCTACAAGGAAGCGGAAAAGGCGATTACCCGCTCGGCTGAGCTTGAGAAGCGCTTAAAGGCTTATCAGGAAAGGGAAGAGCAGGAAAGCCGGGCGCGGCAGGACGCGGCACGGAAACTCGGTTTTAATGATGCCGAAGAGCAGCGGCTGGACTGGGAAGTCAAGAACTTTGAGTTTGCTCGCTGCGTGGAAGCGCTGGGAGCGACGCTTGAGGGCGAGAAGTATACGGAAGCCTACAATGCGCTGGCACGTTACCGGGCGACGCTCAATCCGCGCGAACTGGCGGCGGCAAAGGCGTGTTTTGCACCGGAAACGATTGCCGAAATTGCGGGGCAGGTTGCCTTGTACCGCAATCAGGCGGCCGGAGAGTACCAAAACCGCGTACAGACGCAGCGTCTGGCGGAGGTCAAGACGAGAGTGGCGGCTTTTGCCAGGGAAACCGGCGACTGGCTTAACCCGAAAGAGCGGCAGGACATCGTCGGCATGGCTGTGAACCTGGCAGGCTCCGACGTTGACCTGAACAAGGTGCGCGAGCTTGTGGACGCCGTAGAGGCGTATGCCGTGAAAAGGTATCAGGAAAAAACGAAAATCGAAGCTGAAAACCAGCAGTTGCAGGGCAGCCTTCAGGCTCCGGCATCCGGCGGTACGGCACCTGCGGGCGAGAAATGGATTACCCGCGAGGAATACAACCGGATGAGCGAAGAGCAGTTTGAGGCCAACCGCGACAAAATAGAACGGCAGATTCTTCTGGAACGACAGGGGAAACTTAAGCCGATGCTTACTTAAACCATACGAGCCGCGCCGGTTCTTGGCGAAACCGTTAAAGGGTTTGACGCTCAGGTGTGTTGAACCGTTAAAGGGCTTGACGCTCAGGCAGGCGGGGCTTTTTTTTTTATGAAAGGTGAAAAATCATGTCTACAAATGCGGAAACGCTGGAAAGACAGATGCCGAAACTTATTCCCGAAATTTGGTCTCTGTCATTAAACAAAAAGCTGGACAAGTCCGGCGTCGGGATGAAAATTGTCAACAAAATTTATGAAAAAGACATCAAAAATTTTGGCGATACGGTCAATATCGGCGAGTTGGGAGACGTTACGGTTTCCGACTATTCGGAAGACGCGAGTGACGGGGGTGTTACCTATCAGCGCGTTGATGCGACGAGCCAGCAGCTGAAACTCGACCAAAGCAAGTCTTTCGGCATTTTTTTGAGCGATATCACACAAAAGCAGTCCAACATCAAGGAATTGCAGGCAAAATTTGAGGAACGCGCGAGAACGGCGATTGACCTTGTCAAGGATACGTTCATTCTGGGCGCTTTTTCCGAAATTCCGGCTGACAACAAGCAGGGTGCGTCGACAGCGATTGTGCTGACACCGGACAATGCCTACAAATGCCTGGTCTGGCTCTCCAAAACGCTCAAAAACAACAATGCGGTTCAGGTCAGAAACGACCAGATTTACAAGACTAATCAGGCGGCGGGTGCGCCGTTGCCGTGGTGTGTCATCAATCCGGACGTTGAGGCGATTATCCGTCAGGCTCCGGAATTTATCCATGCCACGCAGGCAGGCGACAGGCTGCTGCGCGAAGGGTCTATCGGCACGATTGCGGGGCTGGATGTTCTGGTTTGCACCAACCTGCCGACGACATCAAAAAAGGTCAACATTATGGCCGGAATCAACGAAGCGATTGCGTATGCGGGCAACATCTCCAAGGTGGAAAGCATGCGCGACGACAAGTTTTTCGGCGACAATGTCCGCGGGCTTTATGTTTACGGCAAAAAGGTCGTTTTGCCGAAAGCTCTGGCCGGCATGGTTGTCGATGTTACGGCGGCCGATACGCTGGTGGAAGCAACATCCGGAGTTGGCGGTTAAGGACGGGGAGGGAAACCTCCCCTTTGTTTTGGAGAGAATGACAATGAGAGCAGAAGACAAGATTTTGGGACGTCCGCAGAAAACGGAAAAAGCAGAAACGGCGGCAACCGACTATTTTACGCGGGAAAACGTCTGGAAAGTGGAAAAAAAGGACTGCGGTACTTCGGAATTTGACGGTGTGATGGTTCACGAAATGCTGGACGCTGCGGGAAAAAAAGCAGTGCGTTCCGGCACAAAGGAGCTGGAATACAACGGGTTCAAATTTAAGCTGGTCAGATAGACGGGGCTTTTTCGGCATTGTTCCAACGTTGGAACAAGGGAAAAGGAAGTTAGGCGATGAAGACTTTTTATGACATTATTCAGGACGTTTCCAACCTGCGCTGGTCGATTGACGACCCGGAACCGGAGAGTTTTGCCGAAACCAGCCGGGCGGTAAAGCTGGCGATACCGCAGGCGCATTCGTATATCTGGGGGCTGGCGGATTTCCCGTTCAAAAAGAAGAAAAAGGGTATTGCGGTACATCCGGGGATGCCGACGGTGCTGGCACCCGAGGGGAATATCGTCAATGTCCGGATTGACGGGAACGGGGAATATCTTATTCCGGTACAGGCGGAAGAGGCGGAACTGTGGGAAGAAAAGAAAGGCGAGCCGCGGTATTTCTGGGTAGAATTTACAGACCAGGGCGCGGCAATCAGCCTCTATCCGGTGCCGGACAAAGCCCTGACACTGATTGTGCGCTATGAAACCAATTTTAAGGCGAGAGACAGCTCAGGGAACGTAAAGTTTAACCTGGAGGCAATGGGCGATGTGCTGAACCTGCCGAACGACCGCTCAATTGAGGATTTGTATTTGCACTGCCTTTACACGAAGTCCATGGTGTATCTGATAGCGGACGAAACTGATGAAAACTATGTCCCTTACCAGCGGGAGTTTGAAGAGGCGTATCGAAGCCTTTTGAACCTGACCGGGATTAAACGCGAAACGAGGCTGGTTATCTGACCGGCGGACGATTTTTTTTGAAAAGGCAAGCGTATGCAGAATTTATTTATTCAAAATTTTCGCGGCGTCCGCAGGGTTAATCCGGTAGTGGATGTGCAGGCCGAAGGTATTATTTCGGCGGTGAGCTGCGTCAATACGGAGCTGAAGTACACCGAAAACGGCGCCAATGTGGGCATATTCACGGCGCAAGGCAACAAGGCCGTTGCCGATTTGGGGAAGAACGTCATAAGGCAGTTTGAGAGCGTGCAGGGCGGTGTTTCCTACTGGTTTGTTTATGCCGAAGACGGCGAACAGGGGTATTTGTACCGTTACAATCCGACAGAGGGCAGCTTTACGCTGATGAAGGACGGGTTCAGCGTAACCGGCGTATGCAACGGGATTACGATTGCGCAGGGGTTTTACGATTGGTTTGTGTTTACCAACGGTGCGGACGACTATGTCGGCGTTTCCATGCAGCAGGAAAACGAAAGCGAGCGGGTTAAGGAACTCGGCGCGGTTGATGCCGAGGGGCGGGACATTCGCGGGCTGGGGCTGGAAGCATACGACGGGCGTCTGGCGACGATGTGCGAAAACCGGGTACACTGGTCTAAGGTTTCAGATATTTTTGACTGGAAATCCAGCGACCCGGACGTAACGACAAACCCGGCGTATCAGGAATTTGACCGCAACGTTACCGCGATAATTTATTATAACGGCATGCTGATAGCGTTTACCAACGAGTATTCGACTTATTTCAAAGGCAACCCGGGTGATGCGGCGAATTTTGAACGGGGCGGCGCTTCCGGCGGCGGCTGTCCGTCGTTTCAAAGCGTGATTAAGTTTGACAACAAGCTGTTTTATTATGACAATGAGGCTAAAAACGTTTTTGCCTATTATCTTTTGGACAGCGGGCAGACCAGGCCGACAGCGGGGCTGGCTGATAATGTGATTGACTTTTTTGATACCGTGGACAGGGCACGTTTTAACGAGATTGAAGTGGTGAGCCTTGTTGCGGGCGAAAGGAGCGAAATCTGGTTTAAGCTGCCGTATGCAAATCGGAACGGGATTTTGATTTATGATTATCTGAAAGGCGAGTGGATTGAACGCCGGGCACAGGATGATATCCGCGGGCTTGCGGTTATCAGCGGGGCGATGTATTCGGCAAGCGGGACGAAGATTTTGAAAGAATATGTCGGTAATACGTTTGACGGGGCGTATATTGCGGCGGAATACAAGATGAACATCATTAACGTCAGTTCTGATTCCAACCTTAAGATACTGAAAATGCCGCTTATCATAACGCTGGATTTTGACTACGACAATGATTTTTACATTGAGTTTATCTATAACGACCGGCAGGACAAAAGCCGTATCAAACGAGTGATAAAAATCCCCAAAGAGTATCTTATCTGGGCAAAAAACAAGGACGATGAAGACGGCGGGTTTTGGGCTGCGGACAAGGATGACGAGCAGGGCGGAATATGGTGCCCGGACAACAAAAACAACGTCATGTTCAACCTGTTCGGGGTTTTGCCGTTCAAACAGCTGCAAATCCGCATTTTTACCAAAGAGGCGCCGCAGGAGTTCGGCATCAAGCGCCTGGAGCTGAAACGGGTCAAATTCAAGACGAAGACAATCGGATGACAGCGATATTGGTTGCAAAAGAAAGTCCGTTTTTTGACCGGGACAGGGCGCAGGCGCTGTTTGAAGAAAACAGGGAGAATTTGGACGACAGGGACGGATTTGATGCGCTGGTCAGTGCGGGGCGGTTTTACAATGTTTATGACAACGGGTACGTCGGTTCGGTTTTTGCCTATGAGAGTTCGGACGGAAAAGTCTGGCTCGGCGGATATGCGGTGCGGCACCGGCATCGTGCCTGCATTGATGCGGTAAAACGGGTGGCAGGAGAATTTGACGAAGTTTATGCCGAAACGCGGCACAAAACGGCGGTAATCTGCCTTTTACGGGCAGGTTTTAAATGGTTTGACAAAGAAAAAGGCATTTTAAGGAGAAAAAGAGATGAGCAGCAGCAAGCCTAAATCGCAGACGGTCAGCACCGGCGGCTTATACGGGAGTTCGACGACCAACAAGCACGGGACGACATATAATCCGTCGCAGTTTGAAACGCAGCTCGTGAACCAGACGACGGCGGCAATTCCGCAGTATCTGGAACAGCTGATTAACCCGAGTTATGACAGCGAAGTTTTCAAGGCACAGACGGCGCAGAGGAACAGTCTGGCAAACCAGAGCTTCGAAAATAATCTGATTAACCCGCTGGCAAGCCGGGGACTGACGCGCGGCAGTTCGGTCAACCAGCTTTCCGGACAGTTTGCCAATAAGCTGGCCGATGCCGAGGTTGCAGCTATGGCGAACGAGGATGCGCGGGTGCAGAATATCTTAAACAGCCTGCTTACGACATATCAGGTTCCGTATAACATTATGACCGGACTGAACAGCCAAAGCCAGGGATTGTACGGCAATCAGCAGCAGAGCGATAACGGCCTGTTTGGCGGAATTGCCGGGGCTGTCGGAAACATTGCCGGTTCGGACTGGTTCGGGGATGCGTTGAAGACTGCCGCCAAAGCGGGACTGGGTTATGTAACGGGCGGTCCGGCAGGGGCAGCGGCGGGAGCCGGAAGCTCGCTTTTGGGGTAAAATCAAAGGGCGGAAGCTGTAGCAGCCGCCCCACCATAACTATTGTATAATAATTATGATGATTTTAAGCACCATAATTAAGATGCTTAAAACTTTGATTAAGTCCATCATCTTATCCTTTCAGCCTTGCGGCGGTTGGGAAAGAAACCGACTTTCACATAAAAATTAAAAGTCTTGACTTTTATTATTTTTATGTTATACTTCCATCATCAGGTAGGAAGTTATAGTCCAACTTCTTTCCTATGTGGAAAAAACCAGTTGTTCGCGCAACTGGTTTTTCTTTTATATAAGATTCGTTTTTAAAGTCAAGCTCCGGGAAACGGGGCTTTTTTTGTGGGAAAAGCTATGGTAAACGAAAGAGTTTTTAAGATTGCCGAAACAGGGCAGATTCCGGCTAACGACCCGGTTTCCAACATTATGAGCCAAGTGGAAATCAAACAGGATGGTGAACCGGGGCTGTGGGGTAGTTTCAAGAAATGGGCTGGTTCCAAAGGCGGCAGGATGACGCTCGGGGGATTAGGGACAGCTTTGGGCGTCGGGCTTTCCGGCGGCGATTTCAGGGATGCGCTCGGATATGGCGTCATCGGTGCGGGGAATACCGCCAAGACGATGTATCGCAACGAACAGGATGCTAAGCATTGGGCAGACCGCGAGGCGCAGAGAAACCTTTATTGGCAAAATTATGAGGCGGGGCGGCGGTTACAGAGAGAATTACAAAACGAGAGAATTGAGGCGCAAAAAGAGCAGACGGCGGCACAATATCAAAATGCCTTAAACCAGCTGGCCGCGCAATATCAATATAATCAGATGGGGCTGGACGCGGCGGAGGCACGGGCTGAGAAACGGCAAAACAAACTTTTTGAAAGTTTAGGAGTTCCGCCTGAAATGCGCCCGTATATGGCGGCTTCTGCGCTTAATTTCGACCTTGGCGGCGCTATGGATAATTATAACCGCAACATTTTGTTAGACCCGAACAGCTCGCCGGAAGCGAGAGCCGCCGCTCAGCAGTATTTTGAGGCATCAAAAAGTTTTGACGCAATGATGCGTCCGCCGCTGAATTTGAAAGACGCGGCGGGGATTGCCAAAGACGCCGGTTTAACGCTGGATGTCGACGCGACCAACAACGGTCAGATAGTTTTTGCCCAAAAAGCCGCAACATCGCCTGATACGATTTTGTTGCAAAATATGACCGAAAACGGCATTCCTTACTCTGAGGCGTTGCAGAGAATTGGCAAGATGTCGAAGGATGAAAAGATTGCCGAGGCGGCGCAGATAGAGCAGACGAAGGCCAATATCAGCGACAATTCGTATTTTAAGCGCGGTAATTTTGACTACAGCAATAACCAGAGGGCGGCGGATGCACAGCTGGGAAGAGATAAGGCAATGGCGGACTATAACGCGCAGATTGCCGAGGAAAAAGCAAGTAATGATATAATGCGCAGTGCAATGTTGGAAGTGTTTAAAAATGGCCTTTCAGATACGGAGCAAAAGAAAATACAAGCCTATGCCAGATTTAACAATATTTCTGAAGACGAAGCTACTGCGCGGGTTATGGACGCTGTTATACAAAAGCAAATAGCAGAAGCAGAGAAAGCGCAGAAGGAAGCCGCGGTTGCCGGAATGACGCAGCAAATGCAAAACGCGGAATATCTGAACGCTAACCCGAATTTGAGCGAAGAGGCTCGCGGAGTGTTCAAAACACAGGGAACGACCGTTAACGTCGGGCAAAATCAAGATGCTTTTAATACGCAGATGGGCAAAAATATGGCTACGGATTATCAAAACATTCAGGATGCAGGGAGAAACGCTCAACGCCAATTGATAACAATGAAAGCTATGTATAAGGCTTTTGACAATCCGGCTGTTTATCAGGGAACCGGTGGCGCATTGGTAAATGGTTTTAAAAAGTTTTTATCTTCCATCGGGGTTCCTGTTGAGGGAATGGATGACGCTGCTATTATAAATTCGGGAAAAACGCAGCTTATGGGAACTTTGCGTAAAGATATAATGCCGGGCGCTTTGAGTGCTCAAGAACTTCAATTTTTGGTAGACATAGTGCCGGAATTGGGCAAATTGCCGGAGCAAAACAAAGCGATTGCCAATTTGTTTATGAAAGCATACCAACGGCAGGAGGAAGCGGCGGCATTTGCTAACAGGTATTATTTGAATCATAAAACTTGGGATGCTCAAGGACAGCAGGAACTGGCACAATATTTCGCCTCAAAACCGGCGTTTACCGAAGAGGAAAAAGCGGCGGCAATGGGACAAAAGAACAACAGTGCGGCAAAAAACATCGCAGTTAAAAAATCCAAGTTACGCTTAGTGGGAGTAAGATAATGGCCATATATGATTTTGAAGCGCCGGACGGGCGTATTTTCAGTTTTGAGAGCGATACGATGCCGACGGATGAAGAGCTGGATGCGGCTTATGATGATTTTTTGAATAATGAAAGAAAGGTGCAAAACCTATCGCCGCTTCCTCCGGAACTACAGGCACAGCCTGCGGGAAATTACAGCAAAGGAGTCTTAGGCGCGGGGCTTAGAGGTTTTGGCGAGGGTGCGCTGCTTGGAGTGGAGTCGGTGCTTAACGGGGCAACGCTCGGCGGGTATGGCTGGCTTAATCGCAAAATAGGCGGCGATATGAAGGAGCGGCAACAGGCTTTACGTCAGGAAGCTCCGGCGGCATATTGGGCAGGGCAAGGGCTGGAACTTGCCGGAAATATAGTCGGTGGCGGCGGTGCAATAACCGGAAGGTTAGCCAAAGCAGGATTGAGCGGCAAAAAGCTTGCGTCCGCTGCCGGCGGGCTTGAGGGGGCTGCCTATGGATTGACCGGGAGCGATACATTGGAGGAACTGCCGGGCAATCTTGCCGTTGGTACTTTGGGCGGTGCCTTATCAGCGCCTCTGTCCGGAGTTTTGTTAAGTCCTCTTTCCAAAGGGGCGAATTTTGCCGCTAACAGATACAACAGATATGTGGGCAACAGAAACCTGATTAGTCAGTTGACAAAGGGGACAGGATTTACAGATGTTCGGTTAGGCGATTTGTCGCCGCAGAGAGTAAGAGAAATTAACAATTTGCGTAAGGGATTGGGACAGCCTCTGCTAGAAAACAACCAAGTAACAGTTCCGGAAAATGTGGTCAAGAAACTTTACAACAAGCGCATTGTGAATGATAAAAGGAAACCTAAAGAATTTGTTTCGGCTTTGAATGAAGCTTTATATTCTCCGGAGGCGCAGGTAAGTTTGACTAAATTTCCGCAAAATCAGGCCTCGCTCAAACCCGGGGATGATTTAACGAATATTACTTTTTTAAGCGTTAATCCCAAAAATACCAGCCAGAATGTCGTAAAAAGTGCTTATAAGGTGTCAAATGAAGATGTGGCTGATGTTCTGTTTGGAAAAAGCCAGCCTGAATATCAGGCCGGCTCTTTGCAGAATCGGTTTGGAAGGACGCCCACTGACCCTTCATCGATAAGGGAACAACGTTCCCGCTCCGCAGCGCTGGACGATTTACTGCCATCAAACCAATCCGTAAATAATATAGCATTAGATGATAATATTGTCAATCCTAAAGTTTATTCCCGTGATTTTATGGAGGCTTTGGCAGATGTAAACAAAAGAAAAACTATGCGCAATGCCGTTATGGCAGGAGAAGAAGCGCTCGCAGAACGGGCTCGAACGTTGAAAGATTTGTTGAAAATGCGTGAAGACGGGCTATACAACCCGATGTTGGAAGCATCTTTACGAACTCCGGAGCTGGCGAAGGCCAGAAACGCATATAGCGATTTCTTTGCTCAAAATGGCGAAATGATGTTAGATTCTGATAAAATTGCACAATATTACAATCAGCATCCGGTAGCGTTGGAAACTTTGCAGAATATGCGTTCTGCAGACCCGCGGGCTTTTGACAATGTTGTTCCGGGAAGTTTGACACAATTTGATATGTTAAAAAGAAATCTGCGCAAGGAAGCCGGTATATCTTCTAATAACAGCGTGTCTAAAAAAAGCGCTGCCGAGAGAGCCGAGAACGATTTGAAAAGATTGATGGAATCTGAGTTTCCGGGATTCAGGGATATCAATCAGCAATATGCGCGAGCCAGAACCGTACAAAATTTATATGAGAATAAATTAGGACAAGGTCTAACCTCTGTTGGCGGAGCTGTTAACTCGCCGTTCTGGTCAGGGCTGTCCGCCCCATTGGCCTCAGCGGGAGCAGTTGGTTCTGCTTTAGACCCTAATTATGGTTTATCGGCTTTAGGCGGTTTAGGGGGGAAAGTTTTGTTGCGGGCAATGCGGAGAAGAGCAGGGCGTAATATTGCAGATGGCATAACACCCGAAGCTTTAAGCAATTCAGCTGCTAATTTGAGAGCTGCTGTCGGTGCAGAGAGTACCGATTGGTTAAATCAGCAGTATCCAACTCTTTCGGCTTATTTATCAGGGATGTTTGCCGCCGAGTAGCAGCAGGCGGGGAAATCAAGCCCCGCCCTTTGATTTTATAATTATTGACAGCAAAGTTTAGCGGAGGTTTGAAACTTCCGCTTTTTTTATGGAGAAAACAATGGCAGATACAAATTTGGTATATCCGTACGAGCTTCAGGGCGGGCAGCGGGCAGTTGCAAGCGAAGTTATGGCAAACTTTGAGGCAGTGCAGTTGTTTGCGCAAGGAATTAATACGACAATCAACGAGTTTCAGGCGGCTATTTCTGACCTAAAAAACAAGCCGACGCGCGAGATGTTTGACATTTATTACAGCATCACAGGCGTAGCGCCGGTAGGAGCGTATCCGTTATGGACGGGTGAGACGATAACAAACTGCAAGACGCTTTATCCGCAGTTCTGGAAAAAATTAAACCAGTTGGCGGAGAACTCGCAGGTGCCGACGGTGGCGGATAATGCCGCATACGAGGAAAAGCTTGAGAAATACGGACAGTGTGCGTCGTTTTTTATTGATACTTTGAACGGACACGTCAGGTTGCCGAAAATAACGCGGTTTATCAGCTCTATTGAAAGCCTTAACGATGTGGCCGTGGAAGAAAATGACTGTAATAAGACGCATATTCATAATGTTAAGGTTTCTTCGCAAGGCGGTCGTGATTACAGAGATTCAAAAACTCAATATCTTGGTGTTGGTTTTGCAAAATATTCTACGCCGTGGTGGCCTTCAACTGACGGGGAAAATGAGGTATTGTTGTCAACTGAGGGGGAAGACGAGGGGCATCCGAAAAATGTGCGCTTATACCTTTATCTTCAGGTGGCAAATAATACGGCGGAAATATCCGAGTTGGATGTCAATGCGATTATTGAACAGATGAACGAAGCTTTGGCTGCGCTTAAAACTGCGTATGACGGGTATGCGGAAGATTTGAACAGCGAATATGAGAAAATTAAGCAGGATATTATCAATTCTTCTCCGGTCATTAAAGAAGAGAACATCAGTTCGACAGGCAGGTTGTGGGTCAAGCTTGCGGAAGATGACGAATATTATAAGGCCGGATACCGTTATTTTGTGCAGATGCCGGTAGACGATGCAGCAGAAGATCTGACGCCTACGGTTGTGTTTAATATAACCGATGCCGTTTCGGGAAATTATGCCCCGGTGGCTGAATCCGGCGATGGCTGGGTAAAAATTTATGCTAAAGAAAATCCTATGGAAGCTTTAGTGATTCCATGCATTATTTTACAATAGAGGTGAACCATGAAAGGGATAACAAATGCGGTAGTTTTGCAGGGCGGCGGAGGCGGCGGCGAAACGGTTTTTGCGGTAAACAATACGGGCGCGGCGGTAACAAAGGGGACGAAAGCGCTGCTAAACAGCCACCAGCGGGAAACGACGGCAACGGCAGAAAAGCTGATTAACTCAAACAGCCCGAACTCCATGTTCTTTCCTTTTTGCCAGGGAAACGATGTTTTTGCGGTTTTTGGCGGTAAAGTCTACTCCTTAGCTTACACGCCGGAAATAAACCAGTGGGTAGCGACGGATTTGGATGCACCCCTTCCATCGGAGCCCGGCAGGGTTGATTTTATTGATGATAACATCAGTATTTCCGGCTACGGCAGAATCATCCGATTTTCAGTCAACGGGCAATCGATTTATCCACACGGCATCATCAATCCGGCGGCATATTATATCGGGCAGTACAACGGGGAAGGGCGGTGTCTAGCCTGTATCGACAGCCGTTTGGTTTTAACGACATACGATTTTGCTACGGATACCATTGGGACGGAAGTGCTGTGCGATATTCAGGCGGGTTGGACAGGCAACAGCAGCGCGCAGTCCGGGCGCATTATTCGTCTGGGAAATAAAGTACTGGTCGGGTTCACTGACACGGTTCACATTCTTGATTTGACGACAAATTCGGTTCTTGGAACAACGACGAACATTGAAGATGTGGCGTATGCGACAGGGTGCGAGGTTGGGGATTATGTGTTTTGCAATCGGTATAGGGATGGGGTATCCTCAGGCTTTGTGATGACAGTTTATAAAATTAACGAGAATTATCAGCTGGTTGCCGATACGCCGGGGATTTTGCTGCCGTGGACGTCGGTCAATGTGAGGGTGTTTTATAACGCATCGACAGGCGTTTTAAATATAGGAACGGCGGAGATGTTCGTTATGTTCCAGTTTAATCAGGAGAGCAAGACTTTTGCCAGCATTGCCGCAGACGTGTTGCCGCCGAGCGACAAAGCGGACGGATATTTTATGACGTTTGACATCACCGCAGACCGGACAAAGTCCGCTTTGTATTACTATGGGAGTAGGGCGTATCTGAACGCATACAACCTTTCAAACGCTTCCGATGCGGTTTATGCCGACCCGGTGGATTTGTTCCATTTTTACCCGGATAATTCGGTAACCGGGTTTGCCACCGGGGCAACGGACGAAACGGGAAAATATGAGTTTAAGACAGTAACGGCAGGGTAAGATGGAAAAGGAATATGCCGAATATATGTATCAGCGGTTAAAGGCAGATACGGCAATTCGGCTTATCCGGTCGTTTCCGCTGCGGACGGTCGAACAGGAAGTTCTTATTGACGGGCTGGTCGGGCATCAGGGGCGGCGGGGCTGGCAAAAAGTTTATGCCGGCGAAATCAATGTTGATGTCAAAACCGTTTCAAGACGGTATCAAAAAGCCCTGAAAGTGTCCGCAAAGTTTTTAACCGCTTATGTGGCAAGGCTTTTGGAGCGCCCCGAAAAGTAGAAAATCGGGCGTTCTTATTCTATTATGGTGTTTGTACCCTTAACTTGAAGAAAGTTAAGGGGCTTATTATTTACTCCCGCTTTCTTCATTAACGTTAATTTTAATGGAGAAACACTATGGAAGGTATGAAAACAGCCAACTGGGCGGCAAACGGATTAAATTTCCTGCTCGGTGCGGCGGGTACGGCTATGGGCGCAACCGCTTTGGGCGTTAAGGCAAACGCTTCCCATTTCAATCGCTGCGGCGAGAACTGGGGAAGTTACAATAACTGCGGCTGGGGCAATGGTTTTGGTTACGGTTACGGATTTAACGGTTGTTGCGGCGCCAATACGGTTGTGAACCGTTTTGAGCTTGAACAGAGCCAGCGTATTTCCGAGCTGGAATCCGACCGTGCGACCGACAACAAGCTTATCAGTCTGTACACGCAGACCGTAGCGGAAAACAAAGATATCCGCGCGACGATGGCGGCCAACAACGAAACCATCTACAAGGAACTTGTTGCCAGCCGTGAACGCCAGCAGGCGGAAATCTGCCGTTTGGACAAGGAAGCAGCGCTTAACAAGCAGGCGATGGAATATAACTTTGCCATTAGCAATGGGCGTATAGACCATCTGACGAGCCGTTTGGATGCGATTACCAAAGAAATTGTTCCGATTGGGGCAATTTGCCCGCAGCCGCTTCCGGCTTGCGCGCAGGTAGCGTTGGAGCCGCAGACGATTCCGACCACAGCGGCCGGGGCGCAGGGCGTTATTATCGCTAACAAGGCAGCAACTGCCGCCGCGAACAAATAAGGCAAAACGCAGGGGGCGGCTTGCCGCCTCCTCTTTTCATAGGGGAAACACATGAAGATTACAGTTGAAAAAGCCAGAAACGTCGTACTGGAATATGTAACGGAGATGTTCGGCAAACAGGAAAAAACGTTTCTGAACGGGCTTAACCATGTGGCGGCGAGCTGCCTTATCCGTATGCATTTTGACAAAGCGGCGAGTATGCTGGCAGTCAATGGCGAGCTGGACATTGACCTGATTCAGGAAGAGGTAAACAAGGAACTTCCGGCTTTGTTGTCGGAACCGTTGAGAGCTGTTGGCATGGAATACCGGTTTACGGAAACCGACGTACAAAACTTGTTTGCAAAATTAAGACAATACGGGAGTAAAGAAAATGGATGAGATGAGAGAAAAACTGCTGAAGGCAGCGAAGATGACCGTGGACGAGGTTGACAAAGTAATTGCCCGGAGAGGGGAAGACCTGTCAATGGAGGAATGGGGCGAGCTTGTGGATATGTACAAGGACGCGTCGGAAATCTGGAAAAACGTTCATAAGGTTGATTATTATGAAAAGAAGTAATAACGGGAGGCAAAAGCCTCCTTTTTTATTGAGCGAAAGGGCTGATATGTGCAAACAAAGAGTGGCGCTTGATATGATAGAGGCGCAGCACGACCACGGCGGAATGTCGAAAGCGATGTTGATGCTGCATAAAACGCAATGCGAGGATACGGAGTTTATGAATAAGCGAATTGACGAGATAGACAACAAGATTGACCGGCTGGAGAAAAAAATCGACGAGGTTATGGCAATGGTAAGCTCCGGTTCGCAGTTTGCCAAGAACTTAAAAGAGATTTTAAGCAATAAGGTTTTTCTGTATATCCTGATAACGCTTATTTGCGCCTGTTTCGGCGTTTCGGTCGGCGAAGTCGGGACGTTTTTGTTCAGGGGGTAGGTATGGCTGAAGACTGGGAAATGCGGCGGCTGGAGTTTCACGAAGGCTGTAGGCTCTCACCGTATCGGTGTCCGGCGGGGAAATTAACCATCGGCATCGGGCGGTGCATCGACACAAACCCGTTCACCAAAGAAGAGCTGCAAGCCGTGGGCGACTGGAAACACGGAATTACCAAAAATGCCGCGCTGATGCTGTTGCGGAATGATATTGACCGCTGCTTAAAGCAGCTGTCGGGGTTGGATTTTTATGCCAAGCTTGATTTGGAGCGAAAATACGCTTTGCTTGATATGTGTTTTCAGTTAGGTTTTAAGGGGCTGTGCGGGTTCAAGAAAATGCTTGAAGCGATGCGCTGGGGCAAGTGGCAAACAGCGGCGGAAGAATGCCTGAACTCGGACTATGCGCGGCAGACACCGGCACGGGCGAAACGGATTGCACGGCTGATTAAAGAGGGGATTTGGCTGAGGGGATGATTCAATCTGTTGATAAGACATTAAAATATTTGAGCAACATTTTTAAAGGTGTAAAAACAATAAAGAGCCAAGTTGCAGCTTGACTCTTTATCACTTCAACTTAGAAGGAAGTTGACTAATAACTTCATCCTACGTTTGAAGTTTAGCAGAATCCGTTTTAATTGTCAAGCACAAAAAAGTGGATTCGCAGTCGGCTTCCTTCGCATTAGCGAAAGGAGGTTTCCAAATGGTGAAAATCATAGAAATTATGATTATCATTTTGGAGCTGTTACTTGCAATAATTAAGTAACGGCAGAGCGGAAGTCAAGCGGCTTCCGCTTTTTTGTTGCAAAAAGTGTGATGAAACGGCGGATTTTGATGGGAAAAAGTGTGAAATGACTAAATTTTTAACATACGCCGTGGCGGGGCTGCTGTTGGCGCTGTATATCACGGTGAGCCTGTACATCGAACGGGGCAGGGAGATTGCGGCATTGCAGGGCGAAAAGAGCGCTCTGTTGGGGAAAACATCATTTTTGGAGGCGGAAATTGAGAAACGAAATGAAAAGGCGTTGGACGCCGATAAGCGACTGCAAGCGTTGGAAAATGCAGCAGAGGCAGAGAAGGACAAGGGCGGTTTTGATTGGGACAGCCCTTTGCCTGCTGATACTGTTACTTTGCGGTTGCGCGAGGACTGAATATGTTTACGTCGAAGCGCCGCGCGAGCCGATAACGTGCCACCGGCACATGAAGACGTTTTTGGACATGGCGAAGTGTCTTGAGGTGTACAAGGCGAAGTATTAGGGCTTGACTTATTCGGAAATTCCGAATAACTTATAAGTAACATGATTGTTCATGTTATCGAGGCCTTTCGCTGCACCTATCAAGCAGATAAAAGAAAGCGGAATCGTATTTGCACAAAGCCGACCTCACGGCGCAAATAAGCCTCTGATATTAGATTTCAGAGTAGGCTCGCGGGCGCCCATAATTCCTAGGAAAGCGTCCGGTGGAGCCTCTGCAAGAGCAACCAACAGCAGGCACGGCTCCGTATGGTGTACGGCATCCCTATCTGGGTGAGGGTTGTATTTTCTATCTTACGAGGTAGAAGGGGGCTATAAGCCCCCATATTTTCGAGTGGGAAAGCGCCTTTTAGCGTTAAGCTGAAGGGCGTTTTATGTTAGCCTGTAACAGATTACAGACAAAGTGATTAGCTTGTAATAAAATACAGGTAAACAATGAGCGTGTACCATGATGTACAATGCTTTCCGGGAGCCGTTTCTTAGCGGCTCTCCGCTTTTTCAGGATAAAGATATATGATTATAGCCTATACAGACGCAAACATTGATAAAAACGGCGTAGCAGGTATAGGGATTGTCATCATTGAAAACGACAAGCGTAAGGAATATGCTTTGTTTACAAAGTGCCGGACGATAAACGCAGCTGAAATATTTGCCATACATTTGGCCAGTATATTAACCCACGGGCAGGCACTTGTTTATACTGATTCCCAAGCGGCGTTATCCTATATCCGGGGAGAAATAAAAGATAAGCCCCGGACCAGGGAGCAATACCTTAATCATCTGGAGTGTAAATACTGGGCTTATCAGGTAAAGAATAATAAGGGCATTAGAGTTGAAAAGGTTAAAGCACACACAAACCATCGAAACGAACACGCCGGAAATAATAAATTGGCCGATACGCTGGCAATGTTGGGCGCTTTGAAGAATCGGGAATAATGTGTACACAATTTGTACACATTCGGGGCGCATTTGTACACATTTAGGGCTTTTAAGGGGCTTTTTTTAAGTTTTGTATTTTATATTCAGATACAATAAAAGCCTTGAAATTCAAGGCTTTAATATGGTACGCCCGAGGCGATTCGAACGCCTGACCCACAGCTTAGAAGGCTGTTGCTCTATCCTGCTGAGCTACGGGCGCGTGGATGTTCCTCTATTAGATGATTTGTTTTGATTTGTAAAGAGTTTTTTTGCAGGAACGGTAATTTTTTGCAATTTGGCGGCAAAGCCGACGTTTGCAGGGCGTGATTCTAACGGACGGAGCGTTTGGGAGAAAGATGCCGGCCGGAGAAGGAGACGTTGGCGCGTCTTGTCTGTTATTTTCAGCGGCCGGTGCTTCTTTTCATCTGCTGCAATTGTACCGGGGCGGAAGAAACGGCAGCGTTTGTCTTGTCATCACTGACGGTTTGAACGGAAATATTTTCGTTGGTTCGGGGGCGTTTTTTTGCGGAGAAATCAACAAAAGCTCCGACAACGTAAGTGTCGCCTTTGCCTTCGGAAAGGGTTGTGTACGGGGAATCGTTGACTTTGGTTTCAATTAATCCGTCGGCGTATCTGATTTCCCCATAGGAACCGAGCATCATTTTTTTCAGCTCTTGGTCTGCATCGGAAGTGCGGTTGGCGATATTGCGGAATTGGCTGTTAAAATATTCGTCTTTGGCTTTATCTCCGGTGATGCCTTTTTGTTCCAGATATTTGTTGATGGCCAGATATTCTTCATCGGTCGGGGAATCATTGCACTTTTGTGCCGTATGGGCAAACTCTTTGGCTTTTTCTTTGGGCATTGTATTGATGACATCCCGGTAATTTCTCAGGTCAAGGGAAACTTCGGGCGAAACGAAAACATTTTGCAACAGTTTGTCTTCAGCTTCCTTATAGGCGGCATCTTCATTTTTGAGACAGTTAATCCGGGTGGAAAAAGTAAAGCAGCTCTGCAATTTGTCTGCCGCTATGGCGTATTCGGCATGTTGCAGATAGTATGCGGCCTGCCTGTCTTCCCGCCAATGTCTGGCGGCAGCTTCCACGACGGCGCGGACACTTTTGGGGTCATCGGCGGAAAATCCGTTTTTGGTTATGGTTTCACGCAGGCCGGGGTACATATCTAAAATGTCTTCTGTCGGCATTTTAACGGTTTTTTCTTTGCCGTTTAGCGTGGCGGTGTATTCAAAAGTGTTTATGCCCTGTTGTTTTAAATTGGTGTACATTTGAGCTATGGCTAAAAATTCTGAGGTTGTGGTCATATTTTCAGAGAGAAAGTTAAGGCGTGCAGCATTTGCCGGCGTGTGGCGGACATCAAATAAGCCGCATTTTTTTGCCTGAACCTTATGAACCGCTTCGTGCAGGGCAACGACATAGCGGGCGGCCGGATTGTTGTTGCGATACTGGGAGGCATAATCTTTTTCGGGAGAAAGCCGTTGGTTGTCAAAAGTATAAAAAACGATTTTATCTGTTTGTGCGGAATAGCTGCCAAGGGCATTTAAATTGGGGTCATCAGGCTGAAACTGTATTTCCCGCATAAATTGGTGCGGCGTCATTTTTTTGTTTGATGTGATGCCGCCGGGGTTATATTTTTCCTGGAGTTTGGGAAATTCTTCGGCGTTGTAGCCATTGAGAAAGTTATTGCCTTTCCATTTACCGACATAACAGGTTTCCGGCGCGCGGGCAGAAGACTGGTCAACCGGGCGCTGCCATTGTCGTTCCAAGTCGGCGGCCTTGCTGCTGGCTTCGGCAAAAGACCGGCTGAAGTTTTTGAGTTCGTCTTCAAGCCCCCGGTTCATTTCCGCGGCGATTTGTATCATATCCCGTTTTAAGGCCTGCCGTTCTGCTTCTTTGGCGGCTTCGTCGGGCGGCGGTACTGCTGTTATCGGCATGGCTGTTCCTCTGCAGTTATTTTATTTTGCCATTTTACCATAAAAAAGGCATGATGTCAAAAATAAAAGCAAAAAAAGCGATTCGGAAAGCGGCGCTTTAAAACACATTTAAATTAAAAAATGTTTAAAATAATGATTGACTTCATAAAAAAGCTGGTCTATGTTTGGTCAACTTATCAAAGGGCGCAGTTTGTGCCCTTGGTCTGTTTTGTCTTAAGAGCCTGATTTCCGCGGCTTTAATGAATGAAAAATCAAATCCGCGGGGGGCTTTCAAGGCAAGTCGTTTTAATAATTTAACTTTAAGGAAATTTGTGATGCCTACAATTAATCAGTTAATTCGTAAATCACGAACACCGAAAGAGAAGAGAAACAAAGTCCCGGCTTTGGATGCTTGCCCGCAAAAAAGAGGTGTTTGTACAAGGGTTTATACAACGACCCCGAAGAAACCGAACTCCGCTTTGCGTAAAGTGGCACGTGTCCGTCTGACGAACGGCTCTGAAGTAATCAGCTATATCCCTGGTGAAGGTCATAATCTTCAAGAACACTCAGTGGTGCTGATTAGAGGAGGCCGCGTAAAGGACTTGCCTGGTGTTCGCTATCATATCATTCGTGGTACCCTTGATACTCAAGGAATTGCTAAACGTCGTCAGCGCCGTTCTCTGTACGGTGCGAAGAGACCGAAATAAGGAGTATGAAAGATGTCACGTCGTCATAGTGCTGTAAAAAGAGTTGTGCTGCCTGATGCTAAATACAATGACCAGGTAGTTGCGAAATTTATTAACAATGTTATGGAACAGGGCAAAAAGGCCGTTGCGGAAAAAATTGTTTATTCCGCTTTCGACATTATGGCTCAGAAGTCTAAGCAGGAAGCTTTGACCGTATTCCATGAAGCTATTGAAAATGTTAAACCTGTTTTGGAAGTCCGCTCCCGCCGCGTCGGCGGTGCCACGTACCAAGTTCCGTGCGAGGTAAGGGCTGACCGCCGTCAGGCTTTGGCAATCCGCTGGATTATTGCCGCAGCCAAGAAGCGTTCGGAAACAACCATGACAGACAAGCTTGCCAATGAGCTGCTGGATGCCTTTGCCAACCGCGGTGCCGCCGTTAAAAAGCGCGAAGATACCCATAAGATGGCTGAAGCAAACAAGGCTTTCTCTCATTACAAGTTCTAATATTACAGGAAACATAAGACAATGGCTCGTACGCATTCATTACAAATGTACAGAAATATCGGCATCATGGCTCATATTGATGCCGGTAAAACCACTACAACAGAACGTATCTTGTATTATACAGGCGTAAATCATAAAATCGGCGAGACGCACGACGGTGCTGCAACGATGGACTGGATGGAACAGGAGCAGGAACGCGGTATTACCATTACCTCGGCTGCGACAACCTGTTACTGGAAAGGCCACAGAATCAACATCATCGATACGCCGGGACACGTTGACTTTACGGTTGAAGTCGAGCGTTCGCTGCGCGTTTTGGACGGCGCAATCACGGTATTCGATTCCGTTGCCGGCGTTGAGCCGCAGTCCGAGACCGTATGGCGCCAGGCAGACAAGTACAATGTTCCGAGAATCTGTTTCTGCAACAAGATGGACAGAATCGGAGCGAACTTCTATCGCTGCCTGGATATGATTGTCGATCGTCTGGGGGCAAAGCCGCTGGCTTTGCAGCTGCCGATTGGCGCCGAAGCCGAATTCAAAGGCGTTATTGATTTGCTTAATATGAAAGCGATTGTTTACACCGGCGATACGGCGGATTCTCCGATTGAAATTCAGGATATTCCGGCTGAGTTGAAAGACAAGGCAGAAGAATATCATGCCAAATTGGTCGAAATGGCGGTTGAAATGGATGACCAGGCCATGGAAGACTATTTTGAGGGCAAGGAAATTTCGACCGAAACGCTCAAAAAGTGCATTCGTAAAGGGACGCTGGCCATGTCTTTTGTTCCGGTATTGTGCGGAACAGCTTTCAAAAACAAAGGCGTTCAGCCGCTGTTGGACGCGGTTGTCGATTATCTGCCGTCGCCGCTTGATTTGCCTGACGTAGAAGGTACCAAGCCGGGTACGGACGAAGTCATTACCCGCAAGGCCGATGACAAAGAACCTCTGGCGGCACTGGCGTTCAAGATTATGAACGACCCGTTTGTCGGTTCCCTGACGTTTACCCGTATTTATTCGGGTACGCTGCAGGCCGGTTCGTACATCTATAACTCGGTTAAAGACAAGAAAGAAAGAATCGGGCGTATGCTGTTGATGCATTCCAACAAGCGTGATGATATTAAAGAAGCTTATGCCGGCGATATTATCGCACTGGCGGGGCTGAAAGACACCACGACCGGCGATACGCTGTGTGACGCTTCTCATCCGATTGTTTTGGAAAATATGGAATTTCCGGATCCGGTTATTGAGTTGGCGGTTGAACCGAAGACCAAGGCTGACGTTGAAAAAATGGGATTGGCTTTGTCGCGTCTGGCGATGGAAGACCCGTCTTTCAAAGTTTCTTCCGATCCTGATTCCGGTCAGACCATCATCAAAGGCATGGGCGAATTGCACCTTGACATTATCGTTGACCGTTTACGCCGTGAATTTAAGGTTGATGCCAATGTCGGCAATCCTCAGGTTGCTTACCGCGAAACGATTACCAAACCGTGCGATATCGAATATACGCATAAGAAACAATCCGGTGGTGCCGGTCAGTTTGCAAAAGTTAAAATCAAATTTGAGCCGATGGAAGGCTATACCGGATTTGAATTTAACAATACGGTTGTCGGCGGTAATGTTCCGAAGGAATATATCCCGGGTGTTGAAAAAGGTCTGCGTTCGGCAATGGATGCCGGTGTTCTGGCCGGGTATCCGGTAACGGGTGTCAAGTGCACGCTGTATGACGGTGCATATCACGAGGTTGACTCGAATGTTATGTGCTTTGAAATTGCAGCCCGTGCCGCCTTCAGAGAAGGTATGCGTCAGGCAGCCGCGGTTCTGCTGGAACCGATTATGAAGGTTGAAGTTGTTACTCCGGAAGAATATATGGGAGATATCATCGGTGACCTGAACTCCAGACGCGGTTTGGTTAACGGCATGGATCAGCGGGGCAATGCCCGCGTGGTTGACGCCCATGTACCGCTGGCCAATATGTTCGGCTATGTAAACACGCTGCGTTCCCTGTCGCAAGGGCGTGCTCAGTTTACAATGCTGTTTGACCATTATGCTGAAGTTCCGCGGGAAGTTGCGGAGACGATTAAGTCGAAGAACGCCTAAGAATTTTAACCGGGAAGGCCGCCGGTCTCTTGCGATGGCTTTCCCTCTGTTTCCGGGAACGGTTTTAAAACAGAAACCTGTTTCGGAGACGAAATCTTTTTGTTTATATTTTAGGAGAAGATTAAGATGGCAAAAGAGAAGTTTGAACGCAGTAAGCCACACTGCAACATCGGAACGATTG
>OJMH01000647.1_pt1 | contig 43008 bp, 29 predicted proteins | sample 1597111 | NCBI WGS metagenome assembly OJMH01 (sample SAMEA2452115, study PRJEB22498) | human gut metagenome | reverse complement strand
AAATTTAAAGTTTTTTTATTATGAACAAAAAATTTCTAAGTGCAATCCTGTTCGGGGCTTTAATGATTGGCTCTGTGGGGACATTTACGTCTTGTAAGGACTATGATGATGACATCGAAAACTTGCAGAAACAGATTGATGAGAACGCTAAGGCCATAGAGCAGATTAACACTCTGATCTCGAACGGTAGCGTTATTACAAATGTTGCTAAAGGTACAGATGGCATTACTATTACTTTAAGTAATGGCAATTCTTATGAAATTAAGAATGGTACTAATGGCACAAACGCTGCAGCTTGGACTATCGGAAGCGATGGTTATTGGTACAAAGACAATGTAAAACAAGACTATAAGGCTGTTGGTAAAGATGGAGCAGATGGCTCTGATGGTTCTGAAGGTGCTGCTGGTGCTGACGGTTGCTACTATGTTCCCAATGCCGAAACTGGATTCTTTGACATCTACAATGGTGATGGTACGCTCAAAGAGCATACAACTATTGCATGGAAAGGTACAGGTATTACTGCTGTTGATAACGGTACCGATGTCATTCTTTATAATGTAAAGATGGCAGACGGAACAATGGGACAGGTTACCATTTCTAAGAATAACAATTTACGCAGTTTAGTTTTTATACCTCAAGTTTACGTTGATGGTGTACAAGGCTTCACTTATGACTCTTATGCTTACAAAGCTTTAACTTTGGGTAACAAAGATTCTAAGACGGAAAAGGCTACACTTGCTGCTACTGCTACAACGATCAATCCTGTTGTTGAAGTTGAATATCATGTAAATCCGTCTAATGCTAACGTTGAAGAGTTGAAAGACAAACTTTCTTTCATTGTTAAGAAGGATGTAGATTATATAACTTCACGTGCTGCTGCTTCTAAAGACTTTAATGCAACTCCGGAATTCGTTTCATTCAAGGATGGTATCTTGAAAGTAAAAGTTGATATAACTGGTATTGCTGCAACTGATAACAAAATTTCTGTTCTTGCTCTGAATGTAGAAAAGGAAAATGGTGAAAATATCACTTCTGATTATGCTACTGTCTTCAAAAAAGATTTGAATGATTTAGCTATTGCTGATCCTGCTGCTGAAGCTGCTAAGAAGGGTATTGCAAACAAAGATGAGCATTATAGAACTCTTATTGGTACAGCTGATGCTAATGCCTATAATAAGAAGATTGTTTGGTCTGAAGGAAAAAATGAAGCTGAGTCTAAACTTATTTGTGATACAGTTGTAGTTTATAATTCAACTTTGGATTTGAACGGATGTGTTGAAGCTCACGAACTTCCTTGTTTAGGCGGTGACAAGATTAGTGTTGCTGACCTGAAGAAACTTGGTCTAAACTTTGAATTTGATGTAGTTAAGAATTATAAAGTAGGTAATCCTGAAACAGATCAGGCTGATTTTATCACTTTGGCTGATGGCGTTTTGACACCGAAAGTATATGAAACAGAAGGCCCTGCTGCTATTGGACGTACTCCTATTGTACGAGTTCGTTTGATGCATGGTGACAATATTGTGAAAGTAGCATATATTAAGGTTTATATTGCTGGTAAGGTTGTTCCTACTAATCAATATGAATTGACTATTGAAAACTTCAAGTACGATTGTGTTACAACTCCTGCCGAACGTTTGTCAGCCGTTAAGGATATGAACGTTCAAGTATACAATGAAATTGGAATGAGTAAAGATGAGTTCCATACTACTTATCCGCACTTCTACGATTATGGTGCAAAGAGCACGGATCTGGTTACGAAAGACCTTGGTGCTTGTGAAGAAACCACAGATCCTGAAACTCAAGCTACTCACGTAATCAAGTGGACTATTGCTAAGGATGTATTATGGGATAATGCAGATAAGACTTTGACACACCGTGTAAGATACTATGCTGGTGCAAATCAAACTGGTGCTTATGTTGAATTGCTATTGACTACTAAGGTTGATGATATCAAGAAGGCTTATAACGTTGAAAAAGCTGACTTCATTTCTAACTACTGGAATGATACTAAGACTTATACTAAATTCAATGTTGCTGTACCGAGTAGCACATCTGATAAAGATCCTAATAACTGTACATTCATCAATGATTTGAATTCTCCGTTCACTACTTGGCCGAAGAACAGTACAGATGGAACTCCGGGTGTATTGAAACTTGACAAGGCTGTAACTGGTATCCAGTATTTCTTCTGTGCTGATGATATTAAAAATATTAAAAAGATTGGTACTGTTGATGTAGCCTTTACTGTAATTAACAATGGATTGACTTTACGTGCAACAGTAGGTGGTGTAACTGAAACTGTAGCTACTATTAAGAATAGTGAAGTACAGGGTGTTACTCCAAACACAATTACGTACGAAAAATCTAGTAAGATTGCTAAACAGTTGTTGAATACAGGTGAAATGTACACTTATATTAGTGCTGTAGGCCGCGTATGTGATGATGAAACTAAAGAAGTGACCATAACATTCGATGGTAAAGATCACTTCCAAGCTAACTTCATCCGTCCGGTTAACATCACTGAAAAAGCAGCAGACAACTTTATTGATGCTGTTGACTTCGGTGAAAAGGGTTCATTCATCCGTTTGGAAGACTTGATTGCTCCTTATGACTGGCGTGGTCGTGAATTTAGCGATTATGCTAACTACTGGGGTTTCTATGGTCCATTCACTATTACTGCTGATGTAGAAAATGCTGAATGTGATTTGAATGGTAAGCGTCAAGCTGTTCCTGTAACAGTAGAATTGGATACAAATGCACTGAAGGAAATGGGTTCTGGTGCTGACAAGTTGACTTCTGACTATGGTTTCATTACTTATAAGAATAATGGTACTGCAGTTTCTGCATTCAACATCTATGTTAAGGTTACTGTAGACTATGGTTGGGGTACTATCAAGACAGGATTCATCACTGTTCCTGTAGCCTCTACTATCACTAATAACTAATTAGAATAGTAATAATTAAAAAGAGTATGTCCTTCGGGGCATACTTTTTTTGAAATGATACAACTACTCTGTGAAGAATAGTCCTTTTTTTCACCATCGTGAAAAGTAAAATGTTGTTGTGTGAGGCTGTCCCCAGTGGGAGACAGCCTCACTCTTTTTCTGTCATATTGTCCCATACCTTGTCACTCTTTCCTTTTTCTGCCATTTTTTCCACTTCTCTCCTTGTTCGATCTTCTTATTTTTGATTTAGATCAAGAAATATGTTATAAAACATACTTTTATGCCTAATATTGCTGTTTGTTCTAAACAAAGGCATTATTTTTGTGTTATAAAACATGTATTTAATAGGATAACAAGATTTTTTAAGGAGGATAACAAAATGAAAACGTTAAAGAAAATTTTTAAGCACATCAGCGAGGCTGATAAGCATGTATGGGGTTATTCAACAATTTACTAAACCCCTCTTTTAGATTGTGTGTATTTGATTTTTAGGTATTAGTTTAATTTTTAAGGTTATGAAAAAAAAGATTTTTAAAACATGGAGAAACATTCTCGCCGAAGTAGGTCGGAATGAGATGTTGATGATGGGTTATACCCTGAAGAAATAAGAAAGCATTTTAACTAAACTTGATGAAGCGAGGAGTACGTCCAGAAAACGTATTCCTCGCTTCTTTTATATCTCCTTGAAAGCTTTTTTATATAAAAATCAGCTTTTGTTTAAACTTTATTCCCTTACTTTGTTGTTAGTACAAAGACTAATAGAATAATATCTATGGAAAGAATTCAAAGAATTTGTAGTTTAATACTGCTGGCAGCGTTTTGGGGTTGTATGCCCGTGCTGCATGCGCAGTCGTTTGATAAGTTGTGGAAACAAGTGGAGCAAGCACAAAAAAAGAGCTTGCCGCAAACTGTAATAAAACTGACGGATGAGATATTCCGGAAAGGGGAACAGGAAAAGAATACCCCGCAGATGTTAAAAGCCTATATGTGTCGGAATACATTTCAGAATCTACTGACACCTGATAGCTTCTATGTCAACCTGAAAGGACTGGAACAATGGGCGGAGCGTGAACAAAATCCGGTCAGTCGTGCCGTACTGAATTCACTGGTGGCAAGTATCTATGCCAATTATGCAGATAATAACCGATGGGAATTGCGGCAACGCACTTCGCTCGATCTGGAAGGAGAAGGCTTGCCGGCAGATATCCGTGAATGGAGCGGTAACCTCTTCATGAAGCAGGTGATGAAGTATACAGGAGAAGCATTGAAGGATTCTACAGAATTGCTGAAAACATCTTCGCGTACTTATATTCCTTTTGTAATTTTAGGGGATGCAAGTGAGTACTATCACCATGAAATGTATCATTTGTTGGCATCACGTGCCATTGATGCTTTACAGAAAGTTTCATGGTTCGAGACAGATTCATTGGTAAAGAAAGACATCATGGGCATTTATGGCCAGATGATAAACACCTATCGGAAGATGCCCGGCATGGAAGATGCTGCCGTACTGACTATGCTGGATTATATGGAATGGCGTAATAGAGAAGGAGATGTTTTGCTTCGTCCGCGAGCTGTAAAAGAAGGCGGAAGTGAAGCTCCGAACCAATACTTACGTGCCTTGGACCGTATTATTAAAGATTATGCCAAGCGTGATGTGTGTGCAGAGGCTTATTTAGCCAAAGCACGTTATTATTGCAATATACGTGAATATGAAAAGGCTTTGCAAACTTGTGATGAAGGCATCAACCTTTATCCCGACTATAAACGGATATCTGCATTGCGTGAGCTGAAAGAAAGCCTTTTGCAGCCGCAACTGAACTTTAGTGCAGACAAGGTTACCTATCCCGGTGATTCTCTGAAATTGAGGGTTACTCATTGTAATTTGGATGGATTTACGGTGAATGTCTTCCGTACTACTCTGTCGAAGGCTACAACGGATATGCCGGTGATTAATCCTGCTTTCTATAAGAAGTATGCCCATAAAGTAAAAACGGAACACTTTTCTTTGTTGCGTCCGGCTAATTACCTTCCGGCAGATAGTACATATCATATGTTGTTGCCGAACGAACCGGGTATTTATGTAGTGCAGGTAGTACCTGATGATAAGAAAGGGCGAACTGCCGAGAATTACCTTTATCTCACTCGTTTCAAAGTATTGACTATGCCTCTCTCAACTAAAGATTATGAGGTTGTGACCTTGGATGCTGAAACCGGTAAACCTGTAGCGGATGTTCAGATTACTTTCTATTCAAGTTATGGAACCAGAGAAAACAAGGTATTGGAGCAGAAAACTACGGATGCATCGGGTAAAGTGATACTACCGTGGAATAAGCAGTTCCGTTCGTTGGTTGCCACGAAAGGCACTGATACGGCAATGCCATTGCAGCGTATCTATAATAACTCTAATGGAACCTGGAATCATACAGACAGAGAATCCGAAGCAGTGAAGATATTGACGGATCGCTCTTTGTATCGTCCGGGACAAACTATTTATATAAAAGGTATCGCTTATAACCAAAGTGGTGATACGGCTATGGTGCTTTCTAATAAGACTTATACTGTGGAGCTTACCGATGTGAATGATACTAATATTGGAAAGAAAGAAGTCCGTACCAATGAGTTTGGTTCGTTTACTACTGAGTTTGTGCTTCCTACTGCTTGCCTGAACGGGTCTTATTCTATTAGAACAGGAAAAGCAAACGGTTGGACATCTGTACAAGTGGAAGAATATAAGCGTCCTACATTCGACATCGTCTTCGATTCTCAGAAAGAGTCTTACCAGATAGGAGATAGCGTACAGGTGAAAGGTACGGTAAGTTCTTTCAGTGGTGTGCCCTTGCAGGGGTTGGAATTGAATTATACTGTTACCCGCAGCCAGTTCTCGTGGTGGAGAGCTTATGGAAATACTACTTCTCTGGTTTCAGGTAGCGTAATGATTGGTGATGACGGAATGTTCTCCATTCCTGTCCGGTTACAAGGTGTGGAAGGTGTTACTTCCGGTTACTATACTTATCGGATAGAAGCCTCTGTAACCAATCAGGCCGGTGAAACACAGACTTCCGTAACTACCTTGTCTGCCGGAGACCGTTCATTGATTCTGTCTGTTGATACACAAGATCGTATCTGTAAGGATGACAGTATCCAGCTGACTTTTGTAGCCCGGAACCTGAATATGGAGCCTGTATCGGTGAAAGGTGATTACCGTTTGGTACAAACTGTGAATGGAAAGCCTGAAGTTCGTTTCAGCGGGCAGTTTACTTCCAATGTGGAAGTAGTATTGCCGGAATGGAAGAATCTGCCTTCCGGCGCTTATGAACTGCAACTGACAGCAAAGGACGATCAGGGTAGGGATGTTGACTACAAACAAAATATCGTGCTTTTCTCCTATAATGATAATCGTCCTCCTGTGACATCGCCTGTCTGGTTCTATTCACGTAATACGCAGTTTGATGCCGGACACCCTGCACAGTTCAGTCTGGGAACTTCCTTTAAAGATACCTACGTGATGCTGGATATATTCAGTGGTAAGCAGCGCCTGAGCAGTACAACGCTTCAGTTATCCGATTCCATTGTCCGTTTTGATGTGCCTTATAAAGAAGAATATGGAGACGGAATAGAATATCTGTTTGCTTTTGTTAAGGATGGAGAACTCTATTTCGAAAAAGTGGATTTGCAAAAGCGTAGACCGGATAAAGAACTGACAATGAAATGGGATGTGTTCCGTGACAAGTTACGTCCCGGGCAAGAAGAAGAGTGGCGCCTGACTATCAAGACACCACAGGGTACACCTGCCGATGCTGAAATGCTCGCCACTATGTACGATGCCTCTTTGGATAAGATATATCCAAATCGTCAGAGTTTTTATGTGAACTATTCTCGGTTTGTGCCTCAGATTTATTGGTCGTATGGGTATACAGGCTCTGTTTATTACTCTTGTTATTTCCCAATGCGAGACTGGAAGGTGCCTCCATTTGTCTATGATACTTTCTATTCGGAAGAAGGTGTACAGGAAGCATTGGTAGTAGGTTATGGTGCTATGAAAAACTCCACCATGACCGGAAGCGTGCAGGTACGGGGATTGGCAAGTCCACGGATGAAAGAGATGGTTGCTGAAGATTCTTCTGCCGATGTTGCAGATATGGTATTTGAATCGGAAATGGTGTCAACTGAAGAAACCGGTGCTGCCGTAGAACTTGGTGATGCTCCCGAACTGCGTACGAACTTTGCAGAAACAGCTTTCTTCTATCCGCAACTTCGCACAAATGAGCAAGGGGAAATTTCCTTCTCCTTCACCATGCCGCAAAGCCTGACACGTTGGAACTTCCGCGGGTATTCTCATACGAAAGGAATGATGATCGGGAAATTGGATGCTTCAACCGTTACGGTGAAAGAATTTATGTTGTCTCCTAATATGCCGCGTTTCGTACGGGTAGGGGATAAGACCAGCATTGCCGCAACGATTACCAACCTGACAGGAAAAGCCCTGAAAGGAACCACGAAGTTTGTACTCTTTGATCCGATGACGGATAAAGTGATTTCTACACAACGCCAATCTTTCACAGTAGAAGCCGGAAAAACAGTTCCTGTAAGCTTCCGTTTCACAGTAACGGATAAACAGGATATGCTGGGCGTACGCATGATTGCTGATGGCGGTACATTCAGCGATGGCGAGCAACACCTGTTGCCTGTATTGAGTGATAAGGAATATATCACTGAAACTCTTGCTATGCCGATACGAGGTGAAGAAACCCGTACATTCTCTCTGGACAGCCTGTTCAATAATAACAGTCGTACGGCTACCGACCGTCGTCTGACAGTGGAGTTTACCGGAAATCCGGCCTGGTATGCCGTACAAGCATTGCCGGTATTGAGCCAACCTCGTACAGATAATGCTACTGCCTGGGCTGCCGCATATTATGCCAATTCTCTTGCTTCTTACATTGCCAATAGCCAGCCACGCATTAAGGCTGTATTCGATAGTTGGCGCATGCAAGGTGGTAAGAAAGAAACTTTCCTCAGTCAGTTGCAGAAGAATCAGGATGTGAAGAATATCCTTCTTGAAGAAAGTCCCTGGTTACTGGAGGCCACTACAGAAGCAGACCAGCAAGCCCGTATTGCTACACTGTTCGATCTCAATAATCTGGCAAATAATAATATAACTACTCTTACCAGATTGAAAGAACTGCAAGATGCCGATGGCGCATGGAGTTGGTATAAAGGGATGCCGGGCAGCCGTAATATGACGGGATATATCACCGAACTTCTCGTTCGTTTGCCCTTACTTACCGGACAAAAGAATTCCGGTGATGCCCTTTCTATGCAGCAGGCAGCTTTTAAATATCTGCATCAACAAGCATTGGAGGAATACAAGAGTATTCGTAAAGCGGAGAAAGACGGAGCTAAAATAACTACCCTCTCACATCCGGCAATGACCTATCTCTATCTGGTAGCTATTTCCGGTGAGAAAGTACCTGCTGCCAATGAGGCTGCTTACAGTTATTTCCTTTCCAAAGTCGGCAAGAACCTGAACACTACTGAAATGGGTATGAAAGCGCAGTCGGCCATCATTCTACTAAAAGCCGGACGTACGGCTGAGGCTAATGAATTTATTGCTTCCATCAAAGAACATCTGGTGCAAACCAATGAACAAGGAGCTTATTTTGCTTTCAATGAAAAGCCCTTCCGCTGGGGAATGCAGCCTATTCCTGTTCATGTGGAAGTAATGGAAGCTTTACGTCTGGCAGGTGGCAATGACGCCTTGGTAGAAGAAATGAAGCTCTGGTTGCTGAAACAAAAACAGACTACAAGTTGGAACTCACCGGTTGCAACGGCGGATGCCGTTTATGCATTGCTTTGCCAAGGGAGTGATTTGTTGGCTACCCGTGGTGATGTACGCATTGTTATTGGTAATAAAGTATTGGAAACATATAGTCCTGCTAAGACTACCGTTCCCGGACTGGGATATATTAAAGAAAGCTTTGCACAAGGCAGTCCTGAATTGCGTGCCAAATCTATCACTGTAGAAAAACGGGATGCAGGTATTGCCTGGGGTGCAGTGTATGCTCAATACCTCTCACCGATTTCCGATGTGAAACAGCAGGGTGGTGAATTGGCAGTGGAAAAGAAACTTTATGTAGAACGCACTTTGGCTACCGGAAAGAAGGAACTGCAACCAGTCACTGCTACTACACAGTTGGCTGTGGGTGATAAAGTGGTTTCCCGTCTGACGATACGTCTTGACCGTGCAATGGATTTCGTTCAGTTGAAAGACCAGCGTGGTGCTTGCTTCGAACCGGTGAATTCACTTTCCGGTTATCGCTGGAATGGCGGAATAGGATATTATGTAGAAATAGAGGATGCTTCTACTAATTTCTTCTTCGACAGCCTGAGCAAAGGTGTGTATGTGCTGGAATACAGCTATCGTGTGGCTCGTAGCGGACAATACGAGGCAGGATTGGCTACTATACAGTGTGCTTATGCACCCGAGTATGCTGCCCATTCGGCATCCATGAAAGTAGAGGTAGAGTAGTAATTTTAAAACACCCTTTTAGGAACTCTCATTTAAAAAAACTACTTTTGTGCATCCTAAAATGAAAACGAATGAAACGAACCTTGATATGTATGTATGCGTTTGCCGCCGTAGCACTTACTGCTGCGGCGCAACCGCGTTTTTCATCCAATAAAGAAACCCACAACTTCGGACAGATTGAGTGGAAACATCCCGTCAGTGTACAGTATGTCATCACCAATACCGGTGACCAACCTTTGGTGCTTACTGAGGTAGATCCTTCCTGTGCCTGTTCCATAGCTCAGTGGACCCAAACACCCATTGCCCCCGGTGATAAAGGTATTATTACCGTGGAGTTTGATGCAAAGGCATTGGGCCGCTTTGATAAATCAGTGGCTATTTACTCTAATGCACAGCCCAATCTGGCTTATTTGCACTTCACAGGCGAAGTAGTGCGCGAGATTAAAGACTTTACGAAAACTTATCCTTATCTGATAGGTCAGATTCGTATAGATAAGAATGAAATTGATTTCCCTGATACCCATCGTGGCGCAAAGCCTGTTATACGGATTGGAGTTGTGAATCAGTCGGATCGTTCGTATGAACCGGTATTGATGCACCTGCCTTCCTACCTGGATATGAAAGTGGAACCCAATGTACTTCAGAAAGGTGAGAGGGGGCTGATAACATTAACCCTCAATACAGAAAAACTGACTGATTTGGGCTTAACGCAAGCATCAGTTTACCTGTCCCGTTTCACAGGAGATAAAGTGAGTGATGAAAACGAAATACCGCTTTCAGCTATCCTTTTACCCGACTTTTCCGGCATGACAGATACGGATAGGGCAAATGCTCCGGTAGTCCGTCTCTCGGAAACTGATATAGACCTGAGCGCTTTATTGGCAAAGAAAAATAAAGTGAAACATGATATACAGCTTACCAATACCGGGCGCTCTCCGTTGCAGATAAGTAAACTGCAGGTATTCAATCCTGCCTTGGGAGTAAGTCTTAAGAAAAGTGTGTTGCAGCCGGGAGAGACTACCCGTTTGCGTGTGACGGTAGATAAGAAGAATATCGCAAAGAAGAAACGTCATTTGCGTATTCTGATGATAACAAATGATCCGATGCAACCCAAGGTTGAGATCAATATTAAGGCAAAGGAATAAGATTTATGATTTATAATTTATGATTTATAATACGCTATTCTGCCGCTTTATAAATCATAAATTGTAAATCATACATTCTATCGTAAGTCTTCTCATAAATTATAAATTATAAATCTTCTCATAAATCTTATCATGGAACATCCTGAAAACAATGAAGCCTATAAAGGCCTGGTTGTCAATGCAGGCATTGAACAACCTTCATCTGTTAATCCCTATCGTCGTCCTAAACCCAGAAAGCGTCAGCTTTCCGTGGCGGAGTTTGTAGAAGGCATTGTAAAAGGTGATGTAACCATTTTAAGCCAGGCAGTGACTTTGGTGGAAAGCGTGAAAGTTGAACACCAGGCAGTGGCACAAGAGGTCATTGAGAAATGCCTGCCTTATTCCGGAAATTCTATCCGTGTAGGTATCAGTGGTGTACCGGGAGCAGGTAAAAGTACTTCCATTGATGTTTTCGGTCTGCATGTATTGGAGAAATATGCAGGTAAGTTGGCGGTGCTTGCCATCGACCCCAGTAGTGAGCGTAGTAAAGGCAGTATTCTGGGTGATAAGACACGTATGGAGCAACTTTCCGTTCATCCTGCATCTTTTATTCGTCCCAGTCCATCGGCAGGCTCTTTGGGCGGAGTAGCCCGTAAAACGCGTGAGACGATTATTCTTTGTGAAGCTGCCGGTTTCGATAAGATATTTGTAGAGACAGTAGGTGTAGGACAGAGTGAAACAGCCGTACATTCTATGGTAGATTTCTTTCTGCTTATTCAGTTAGCCGGTACGGGCGATGAATTGCAAGGCATCAAACGCGGCATCATGGAGATGGCCGACGGTATTGTTATCAACAAAGCCGACGGTGATAATCTGGATCGTGCTAAACTGGCTGCAAATCAGTTTCGTAATGCTCTGCATTTGTTCCCTGCTCCTGAATCAGGATGGACGCCACAGGTAATGACCTATTCCGGTTTCTATAACTTGGGAGTGAAAGAAATCTGGGATATGATTTACGATTACGTCGCTTTTGTGAAAGACAACGGCTACTTTGATTACCGCCGTAATGAACAAAGTAAATACTGGATGTACGAGAGTATCAATGAACGCCTGCGCGATAGTTTCTATCATAATCCGGTTATAGAAGCTATGCTGGGCGATAAAGAACAGCAAGTATTGCAAGGTAAACTCACTTCATTTGTTGCTGCAAAAAGCTTGCTGGATACGTATTTCGGGGAAATGAGAAAGAGTGATTAGTGGTGAGTGATTAGTGATTAGTGATTAGTGATTAGCCCATACGGTATAATAGCGTAGCCTGCTAATCACTAATCATTAACCGTTAATCACAAATTTTCCCTTCCTTTTCAAAGTCTGCCTTCGACTTACTCTTCGTCACAATATATACGCCGAGGAACACTAAGGCAATAGCTATTCCCTTTTCCCAGCCGAATACTCCCAAGCCCATGATAATGGCAGCGATAGAAGCTACGATGGGCTGCATATAGTTGTACATACTTACCACTGTGGGGCGCAGTAATCTTTGCGCAGTCATAATGAAGATATAAGCAAGGAAACTACCGCCTATTACCACATAACCTACTTGTACGTATGCTGCAGTGGAGATCTCTGCCCATTGAATACCCGCCACATCTTGATAGGAGAATGGAATATAACACATGGATGCGTATATAAACATCCACTTATTCAGCGTGATGGGAGAATATTTCTGCGATAACCCCTTGAATACAGTCAGATAAATGGAGAAACTGATTTGCGCTACCAGACAAAGTAAATCTCCGATAATGCTACCGTTACCGCTACCTGCAGCCTGACTACTTAAAATAAGTGTCAGTGCTCCCATGGCTCCCACAAAGATGCCCAGTACTTTCAGATTCGTGATAGGCTCCTTCAGATAAATAGCGGCAATAATCATAGTTACGATAGGAAGTGTGGTGGTCACAATAGAGGCGTCGATGGGTGAGGTCATTGAGAGACCGAAAATATATATCCCTTGATTGAATACCAGTGCAAAGAGCGAAGCAAAGAATATTTTCAGCATATCGCGGTGGTCTACATGCTCATGCTTACAAAATGCGGACAACAGCCAGAAACAAGCTGCCGCACCCACCATGCGGAATGTGGTCACCGATAAAGCTGAAAACTCCATAAGTGCGGATTTGCCGATAGGAGCCATAAGGCCCCATAAAATATTGGCAGTCAGGGCGAATATATGCCCTTGTACATTCTTATTCATACTCTTTTTGTTTTTGAGGTTGCAAAAGAACAACTATTTTTTGAAACTAAAAAGACTTTTCTACTTTAATATATTTACGGCAAAATCATTGAAAGACTTCTTACTTACAGTTAAATACGAATAAATTTGCTCTAACCTACAAATTATTCTATATTTGCAACAAAAGAGACAAGTTCTTCAAATTGTCCGAAATATGATAAACTACTGGATTAAAATTGTAACAACATGCTGGTTTATTCTCTTTTGTATGCAAGTTTATGCAGCTCAGGAGGTTGATGTAGATCAGACCAGAAAACACTTGCTGGAAACACTACAAGACAATTCCATCAATAAACAGCAGAGAATGGAACTGTATGTCGACTTGTATGACTTGTCCGACGATGTGACAAGTAAGCGTACCTATATCAATGAATCGCTGCAACTGGCCATTCAGTTGAAAGATCAAACCTATATTTTTGAAACACTGGACATTCTTTGTCGTAGTTATAAAGATGATCCGGATTCTTTGCACTATTATCAGCGGATAGGAGAGCAATGTCTGGAAGGGCCTTATAAGGACTTTTATATGGCATGGCTCAAGGCTTTTCCTTCTGTTTGCAAGATGGATGAGGCCGAGAAACCTGATGAAGCCAATGAAGAAATCTCACGGTATAAACGTCACAAGGTAAATCTCTCGGATAAGTCGCAGGAAGTGCAGTGGGAAATGATACTGTGTTCGGCAATGGAATGCATTAGTTACTTTTCACCATCTGTTGCCAATTCAGAAGACCGCATTGTTCATTTGAAGAATATTCACCAGTTGGTTAGCGGTCTGCCATTCGAGGTTAGTTATAAGTTCGATTGGTATTATCTGACCCGCATTGAGTTCATATATCGTGCGGAAGGAAAAGCCGAGGAAGCTGCTAAAGCTGTGGAGGCCTTGGAACAAACGGAACAACTGTATGACAATCAGTTTGAATTGCCTTTCTACAAGAGGCGTACTTATATCCGTACCCGTAGTCGTGAAGCTTTGCGTATGGGTGTTTATAGCGAGCTTCTTTATTTCGGAGATATCATAGGCAGGAAAAGGGCTGATGACATTTATTCCCGTATGGAGGAATATTATCAGTCCAAGACACCGGAAGAGAATAAAGAGTGGCTTTTGCCCTCCGCTTTCCGTTACTATTTTTATACCGCACAGTATGACCTTGCCATGCAGACCATTGATGAACTGCTGGAAGAAACGGATTCTGCCGACACGAACAGGCGGACAGAGTTACTGGCAAAGAAGATAAATCTGGTGACCCAATGGAAACAGCATTACAAAGAAGGGTTTGATGCTTTTTGGGAGTACACCAACCTGATGGAAGATAATCATGTGGAAGAGACGAATAAACAGTTGGCTGAGATGCGGTCGTTGTTTGAAGTGGATAAACTGAAGATAGAACAGGCTGAACTTCAAGCGCGTTATCATCGTATCGCTCTTGCTGTGCTCATAGTCCTGCTTCTGATTTTCTTGATCTGGAGCCTCTATCAGTACGTGCTGACGAAACGGTTGAAAGCAACAAAGCAGGCGTTGATTCTGTCGAATGAAAAAGTGGCTGAGGAAAGTGAACGAGCCAAGGCGAGTGACCGTATGAAGACGGAATTTCTACAGTCCATGTGTCACGAGATACGCACTCCGCTCAATGCTATCTGCGGTTTCAGTACTTTGTTGTTGAATGAAGATTTGGCCCAGGAAGATAAAAAAGATTTTCCGGTCATCATTGAAAAGAACTCCAATCAATTGACCGAATTGTTCGAGGATATTCTGCAAGTATCGGATTTAAGCAGTTCGTTGGAATTGTTCCCCATGGAGCAGGTGGATATATTGCCGATTTGTGCCGGACTTCTGGATATATGCCAGGGAAGAACAAGAAAACCCGAAATCACCTGGCTATTTGAATCCGAAACGGATGAGTGTCTTGTGAAAACGAATGCCCAATACTTGCAACGTGTCGTAGAACACCTCCTGGGTAATGCTGCAAAGTTCACAACTGCCGGTACTATCCGCATGAGTCTGGTGCGTACCGAAGGAAAAGCTCGTATTATGGTGAGCGATACGGGGATCGGCGTTCCGGTTGACAAGGCCGAATATATATTCGACCGTTTTACCAAATTGGACGAATTCGTTCCCGGCACCGGATTAGGACTTTATTCCTGTCGCCTCATTGTCACCCGCCTGGGTGGTTCCATTTATCTCGACACATCTTACCAGGATGGTGCATGTTTCTGCATTGATTTGCCGGCTGAGGAGTGATTTTTCTATTTCCGGGCGTGGAAATAAAAGATAATCACGTATATTTGCTTTGATTAAAAGCAAAAACTATGGAAGAACAAGCCAATTATATCCAACGTATCGAGATACACAGGTTGTGGGATCGCTTCAACATAGCCTGGGATTTGCGTCCCGATGTGAATATCCTTTCCGGTATCAATGGAGTAGGAAAGACTACGATCCTTAACCGTTCCGTCCACTATCTGGAAGAGCTTTCGGGTGAGATAAAGAATGGTGAGATAGAAGGAGTACGTATTACGTTCGATCGTCCGGATGCCACGTATATTCCTTATGACGTAATCCGCAGCTATGACCGTCCTTTGATAATGGGCGACTTTACCGCCCGCATGGCTGATCCGAACGTCAAATCCGAACTCGACTGGCAACTCTATCTTTTGCAACGCCGTTATCTTGACTATCAGGTTAACATTGGCAACAAGATGATCGAGCTTCTTTCAGGCGATGAGGAACAACGTTCGCAAGCTGCTTCCCTCTCTTTGCCCAAACGAAAGTTTCAGGACCTGATGGACCAGTTGTTCAGTTATACCCGCAAAAGCATAGATCGCCGAAGCAATGAAATCATCTTCTATCAGGACGGTGAACGCCTGTTGCCCTATAAACTTTCTTCCGGTGAAAAGCAGATGCTGATTATCCTGCTTACTGTGCTGGTGCGCGATAATGCCCATTGCGTTCTCTTTATGGACGAACCCGAAGCCTCCCTTCACATCGAGTGGCAGCAGAAACTTATCAGCATGATACGTGAACTGAATCCCAATGTGCAACTGATACTCACTACCCATTCTCCCGCCGTCATCATGGAAGGCTGGCTGGATGCAGTGACGGAAGTGAGCGATATATCCGTGGGAATTAATAATGAAAGAATGAAAGAATGAAAAATTATATACTCGTACCGCGCCGCCCTTTCACTCTTTAATTCTTTAATTTTTTCATTGTATACCTATGGCTACTTCTTTAAAACATAATCTTACCTCCGCCTATTTCAATGCCGCCAACAAACTCTATCCCAAGAAGGCGCGTCGTCGTATTGTGGCATATGTGGAAAGTTACGATGATGTAGCTTTCTGGCGCACATTGTTGGCAGAGTTCGAGACGGATGATTACTATTTCCAGGTGATGCTGCCTTCGTCCACTTCTCTTGCCAAAGGTAAGAAGATGGTGCTGATGAATACGCTGAACACTACGGAACTGGGCAAGAGCCTGATAGCCTGTGTGGACAGTGACTACGACTTTCTGTTGCAAGGCAAAACGAACGTTTCACATAAGATAAACAGTAGTCCCTACATATTTCAGACGTACGCCTATGCCATCGAGAATTTCCATTGCTATGCTGAAAGCTTGCATGAAGTTTGTGTACAGGCTACGTTGAACGACCGTATGCTGATAGACTTTCCTGCTTTCCTGAAACGCTATTCGCAGATTATTTATCCGCTCTTTCTGTGGAACGTCTGGTTCTATTGTCAACGGGATACATATACTTTCCCGATGTACGATTTCAATGCCTGCACCCGCTTGCAGGAAGTAAATGTGCATCATCCCGAACGGACGTTAGATCCCGTGCAGCGTGCCGTTGATAAGAAACTTTCTGAGATGCGCAGGCGATTTTCGCGAAATATAAAGGCAGTGGAGGCTTTAGGCGTGGAGTTGGAGAGACTGGGATTGAATCCTGATACAACTTACCTATATATACAGGGGCACCATCTCATGGACGGTGTTGTGATGAAACTTCTTATCCCTGTATGTACCGTATTGCGTCGTGAGCGCGAACAGGAAATTAAACGTCTGGCTGCTCACAACGAACAATTCCATAACGAACTGACCAGTTATGAGAATAGCCAGACCAACGTCAGCCTGATGTTGAAAAAGAACAGCGGATACAAGAACCTTTACTTGTATCAGTGGTTAAAAGAAGATATAGGAGACTTCCTGAACAGGGAGCGATAATTACTAACCATTAACCCCAAAATTAATTCTTAGTATCATGAGCATTGTACAACAAATTAACGAAGGACTTCAGACTTTAGGTTTCAGCCAGTCATTGGCCGACCAGTTAGATCAATTTATAGCATTTCTGGGAGTTCTCCTGGTGGCTTATCTGGCAGATTCCATTTGTCGGAAGATCTTGCTGAAAGTCGTTTCGCGTTTGGTAAAACAAACAAAAGCTACCTGGGACGACATTGTTTTCGACCGGAAGGTGATGGTGCACCTTAGCCGCATGGTGGCACCTATTCTCATTTATATCCTGCTGCCCCTGGCTTTTTCCGATGCGGGATCGGCAACGTTGGCGCTTATTATGCGTTTCTGCCTCATCTTTATTATTATAATGTTTCTTAGCTTTATCAGCGCTTTGCTTACTGCGGTTTATACCGTATATAGCGAGAAGGAACAGTTTCGCGACCGCCCTTTGAAAGGACTCTTGCAGACAGTGCAGGTCATTCTTTATTTTGTCGGGGGTATCATCGTTGTCAGCATACTGATTGACCGTTCACCCGGTGTATTGCTCACCGGTCTGGGAGCTTCGGCTGCCGTGTTGATGTTAGTGTTCAAAGACAGTATCATGGGCTTTGTTTCCGGTGTGCAACTTTCTGCCAACAATATGCTGAAGGTGGGAGACTGGATCACCATGCCTAAGTATGGAGCGGATGGTGACGTAATAGAAGTATCATTGAACACGGTGAAGGTGCGCAATTTCGACAAGACCATCACTACCATTCCTCCTTACCTGCTTGTAAGCGACTCTTTCCAGAACTGGCGTGGTATGCAGGAGAGTGGCGGACGCCGCATCAAGCGTTCTATCAATATCGATATGAACAGTGTACGGTTCTGTACTCCCGAAATGTTGGCAAAGTATCGCAAGATACAGCTCTTGGCAAACTACGTTGAACAGACGGAACAAGTGATAAAGGAGTATAATGAAGAGCATCATATCGACAACTCCATCCTTGTGAACGGTCGTCGCCAGACGAATCTCGGCGTCTTCCGTGCTTACTTGAATTGTTACTTGAAGAGCCATCCGGGTGTAAATCATGATATGACCTGTATGGTGCGTCAGCTTCAACCTACCGATCACGGTATACCGTTGGAACTGTATTTCTTTTCTGCAACCACATCCTGGATACCTTATGAAGACCTGCAATCTGACGTTTTCGACCATCTGTTGGCCATTATTTCAGAGTTTGATCTGCACGTATTCCAGTCACCATCCGGTGAAGATTTCCGTGAAAGGCTTAGTTGAGACGAAAGGCTCTTGAATTCTCAGCTTTCTCACTATGTTGAGAATCTATTCTCATTGCGATGAGAAAAAACACTCAATACGATGAGAATATATTCTCAATGCGGTGAGAATCTATTCTTGCTAAGGTGAGAATAAATTAACGCCGGGCAGTTCTTTTGAACTTGTCCGGCGTTGTTTTTGTAGAAGCTTAGCTTCGGCGTGTGAATTTCAATGAGTGATTAATATACTGTGTTTTGTGGGTCGAAGTTCGTCCAGCCTTCCAGCCAATTATCATTCGTGTCGCGGAAAGCACCGATATAGTTTCCGTCAGTTCCCATGATGGCCGTAGCGGGGCAGTAATTCTGACCGGTATTCATCGGGTCAGCCAATCCCAGTTCAGCTTCAGTCATTACTTTGTTCGAAGCCTCACTCTTGAAGAAAGTGTGTGAATAAGAAACCTGGCTTTCATCATACGTTCCGGTTTCTCTGTTGTAGAGATAATCTTCGTATTTCTTATTATTGTCCGAGCCAACTACACCCATACCGGCAAAGATGATATTCTTCAGATGGAAATCGCCGTTTTTAGAATATTGAACTGTGTTTCCTTTTTCGCCATCCACAATCAGACCGATAGGATAACCTACTGCCAATGTATTTTCGCAGCTCAGCTTACTGCTGCGACGTATCTGCATGGCGGACTGGAACAGACCCAGCTTGGATTTATTATCCGGGTACATGTCACCGGCAGTGATGTATTCGGAAGTGTTCTGGAAATCAGTGTTCTTGGCAGCCATCGGACCGATGAACGTTACATTCTTGAATGTTGCAGTTGTGAATGGAGCGATATCTGCACCTGTTCCGTTGTTATCGCTTTCGAAGCCATTGGATTGCGATGTGTCGGCAATGCGCGGGTCACGGATAGACAGGCAGTATTGTACAGTTCCGCTGAAGCCATTGTCCGTATCGAACTCATCGTCCCAACCTTTATAAGCTACCAGATATTTGCAGCTCACTGCGCCACCGAACCATTCGAAAGAGTCATCGTTAGAGTACGATACCTGTAAGTGGTCGATGGTGGTACCACTACCCACGGAGCCGAATGTAATACCGTTGATTTCTTTGTCTGTTTCAAAGGGATAACCTGCAAACTCCACGCGGATATACTGGAAGATACCGGAATTGTCGGCATCGTTGCTGCCTCCGTGTATGGTGCGTGGTCCGCCTTCTATTTGCTGTGTACCCTGGTTGTTTTTAGCTTTACCGCAAATGATTAAACCACCCCAATCACCCGGTCTGCGCTGTCCGGGAGCCTCCTCGGAAGTCATGACAATAGGGGCTTCCTTAGTTCCTTTCATTTCTACATATCCACCCGGTTCTATAATAAGGGCCGCCATTGTCTGTTTGTCACCCTTGATAATAGTGCCTGCGGGAATTTTCAGTTTAGCGCCATCGGCTACATATACCCAACCTTTCAGCAGGTAAGTTCCTTTTTCCAGAGTTACATCACCGGTGAATACGAAGTGTTGATCGCCATTGCCCAGTTCTGTTCCATCTTTGAACAGGACACCTTTGCTGTAGGCTGTTGTACCATCATAAGTTACTTCGGGGTCTGTACTGCCGTTTCCGTTTCCATTTCCTCCGTTTCCACCATTCTCTCCATTGGTGTCGTCAGAACAGGAAGACATCACATTTCCAATTACAATGGCTGCACACATCATAATGATCCAGCCAAACTTCTTAATTTCCATTTTCATACTTTTCTTAATTTGGGAATTAAACTTCTTTATGTTCAGGTATTGTTAGTACTTTATAAATTGAAAGGGTGGGGTATCAGAAGCTATAGGCTATGGCCAGGTTATAGCTTCTTCCCGGTTTGTAACTGCGGGTTACCTCTTCAATGGTGCGGGCTTGTCCGTTTACGGTGACGTCTTCAAACTGCTTGAAGTAGTAGCGTTCGGCCAACAAGTCGCGTACGGTAGCCTTTATTTCCAGTTTGCCAAACTTTTTGCTTACCGAAAGGTCGATACTGTTGCGCGGCATTTCGTAAGAGTTTGGTATGTTGCGTGCATCACCTTCGGAAGAACTGCCGTAGCGGTTGCCTACACCGATGATACGTTTTCCGATACGGTTGTAGAGTACGGCGGCATTCCATCCCTTATCCGGATTGTTATAGAAGAGTCCCGTGTTGATGAGGTACGGCGATTGCCCCTGCATGGGACGGTCTATATTATTGCCTCCTTCTTTAAACTGCACTTTGCTCTTGATCCATGCGCCATTGAATGAGAAACTGAAATTACGCATACCGATGAAGTCGAGATTCTTGCGGATATCTACTTCTATACCGTAGTTGTTGGCACCTTTGGCGTTGACGTAAGAGTAGATCGGATCGGTTCCTCCCGACATGGTGTAGGTCCATTCAATGGGATTTTCGAAATGTTTGTAGAACAGGGCAATGGAGACTTGTTCACCATTGCTGGGATACCATTCGTAGCGCAAGTCTACGTTCTGTATGTAAGCTGCCTGCAAGGATGAATTACCCATGACACTACTTCCCAGATCGAAATCATAGTAGACGGAAGTGGACAGTTCGCGAAATTCAGGACGGTTTACCGATTTACCGTAAGCCAGACGGAACTGATGCTTTTCACTCAGTTTGTAAGTGGCATTGACGGAGGGGAACAGGTCTTTATAGTCATAGAAAGTGCTTTGCAGGCTTTCTTCATACGAGCGGGTGTTCATAATCAGTTCTTGACGGGCATATTCATAGCGTGCTCCGGCGTAGAAGCTGAAGGAACCTATCGGAACGTTGATACCGACATAACCGGACAATTGAGTGTTTTTGCCCTCATAGTTATTCATGTAGTTCACTTCTTCCTGCATGTAGAGCTTGTCAATTCCATAGTTGGAGTCTATCAATACATTGTTTGCCACATCATTGTCAAACTGGAATCCCTTAGGCAGGCTGTTATTCGGTTGCCAGCCGTACTGGAACTGGCGGGTGTTGTAGGTGCGTGTACGATACTCGCCATAAGCACCGGCTTTCAAAGTAGGGGCGATGTCACCGAACTGGAAGTCCTGGCGATAATTTATATTTGCTGAGCCGATGTGCTCGTCCAGTTTGGTGAATTCACGGCTGATACGGTAAATACCCATGGTTTCATTGGTGCGGTCGGTACGTTCAATGAGACGGCGGTCCGGCAGGTTACGGTTGGCGTAAGCATAACCCACACTCCAGTCGAAACGACTGTCATCAAAGCTGTGCCTGCCTGTGAATTGGGTGTTGTAAGTGGTACGGCTGGAGTAGTAATACTCCATGTTGTTGATGTTGTCCGGTTGTGCGTTGAAACCTGTACGTTCCGAGTAGCGGTCTTTGGATATCTGGTTGAAGATATTCTTGAATTCATAGCGATGGTTGCTGTTGCGCGGCTGGAAGGTGAGATTCAGCAGGGCGCCGAGGCGGATATCATTGCTGTACTGGTTGTCCGTTGCTTTCCGCAGATAGACGTATTTGTCATTGTTGGTATCATAAGGACCATAGAGAGAGTTTTCCATATCGAGATAGGTCTTATAGGAATTGCTGTAATTCACAGCAGCCAGCATACCGATGGCACGTCCGCTTTCGGTTTCCCACTTGCGGTTGTATGCCATATTCAGTTTTAAGTCCCCTACGGGTTTGATGGTTTTCAGTGTCCAGTCGTTGTTGAAGCCATTGTTCAATACATCTATACGGGCTGTGTTTCCGGTTTCATATCCGGGATACATGTTCAGTGTGCCTTTCATACCGGCATCCAGACTACGGAAACCGTTTCCGAAGCCGAGCCAGTCCATGCTGCTACCCTTGGCTTTACGAAAGTCTTTGAAGTGCGTCTGGTCATTGATAGCTCCTCCTACTGATATGTTGAAGCTGTTTTCGCTGGGCATATCTTTGGTATTTATCAGGATGAATCCGCCTGTGAAGTCTGCGGGATATTCCGGGGCGGGGCTTTTTACGATTACCATATTATCCAGTTGTGAACTGGGGATGATGTCGAATGAAAAGGCGCGTGAATCGGCTTCCGAACTGGGCACGGCACTACCGTTCATCCATACATTATTATACCGCTGCGACAGGCCGCGCACCATTACAAATTTTTCGTCGATGATGCTGATGCCTGGGACGCGACGGATGACTTCCGAGGCATTGCTGTCCTGGGTTTTAGCTATTTGTTGGGCGGAAACCCCACTCTGTACCACAAGGCTGCGGCGTTGTTCCTGTATGAGTGCTACCTCGTTATTCCGTTTGGCTTGTACGGTGACGGAGACTTCGCCTAATGCTTGTGCATCACTTTCCAACTCAAAGTTCAGCACAGTTTCGGCCTTAACTTTTACACTGTTGAGCAGGATATCTTTGTATCCTATATATCTCACGGCTATGGTGTATGTACCGTCATTTACATTCAGCGTATAGTTACCGTCAATGTCGGCTACTACACCCTGCGCTGTCCCGGTTATCTGTATGGTAGCTCCGGTCAGCGGCTCTTTCGTCTGCTTGTCGAGGACGGTTCCTTTGATGTTTCCAGCCAGGGCGGTCATGGTGGAAAGTACCAGTAATAAAATGAAGAAAAATACTTTTCCTAAATCCAGTTTCATGCTCATCTTTTATCGTTTCTTGTTTCCGGTGCAAAGATGCGGCAACGGAATTACAACCGTAATACACATGTCATACAATTGATTCTCAATTAGGTTACAATTTGATAACAAGGTGAGGTGATGTTAGGGGGAGTGTATCCATTTTACCTCATAACCCTATAGAAATGATCAAACGTTTATTAGACTCATGTAGCTGCTGGTTCTAAACTTTCTTTTTTTTGTTAGTAGGAATAGGACAGAAATTAATAAGTAAGCATTATCTTTGTGTTATTTTAGAATATTAAAAACACGAATTGTATGAGTGACAACCAATCACATGAGGCAAAACGTTTTCAGCTCCTTTCATCTGTTGGACAAATAGGCTGGTGGGAAGCAGATTTCGCTACCGGGGAATATCTTTGTTCCGAATATGTTTGTAATTTGTTCGGCTTGGAAGATAATACCATGACTTTTCAGCAGTTCGGTGAATTAATTCGCGAAGATTATCGTTGTCGCATTACGCGTGAGTTGCTTTCGATAGAAGAAATCGAAGTTTATGAACAAACCTTTCCCGTTTATTCTACACGAGGTATTGTCTGGATTCGCTCCCGTTTAGGAGAAAAATGGTTGGCAGAAGATGGACACCCGAAAGCATTCGGCATTGTTCAATTGGTTGATACCCCTAAAACACAGTCTGATGATATTCTGAAACAATTTAATGAGTTGTTGTTCAGGCAACATACGGTATCCCACTCTTTGCGTAACTTTATGAAAGATAAAAGCTTGAGTGAAGTGATTTCGGGAGTGTTGAAAGATGTGCTTGAACTCTTTCATGGCGGACGAGTCTATATTGTAGAATATAATGATGCCGAGTACCGTACTCAAAGTTGTACCTATGAAGTAGTGGCCGATGGTGTGACCCCGGAGATAGATTTGCTGCAATTTCTCCCGACTAATGGTATGGAGTGGTGGCTTAAGCAGATGCTGGAAGATAAACCTATTTTATTGAGTTCTTTGTCAGATCTGCCTCGCGAAGCCCATCAGGTATATGAAATACTTGCCGTACAAAACATAAAATCGCTTATGGTAGTCCCTTTGCGGAACACCGAACGAGTATGGGGATATATTGGCATTGACTTGGTAGACAGGCATTATAAATGGACAAATGAGGATTACCAATGGTTTTCATCTTTAGCGAGCATCATTAATATTTGTATCAGTTTACGCCTTGCCAGAGATGAGGCCGACCGGGAACGCAAAACTCTGTCCAATCTCTATACGTATATGCCCATGGGGTATGTACGGCTCTCCATTCTTTACAATGACGAAGGAGTACTTTATGATTATCTTGTCACGGATGCCAATCAGTTTAGTGCTGTTTTATCCGGCTCGCCTATAGAGGCTTACAAAGGGCGTTTTGCATCGGAAATCTATTCTCCGGATAAACTGGGCATTAAACTTCGACTTCTTGCAGATATAAATGCACATGGGGGACACCGGGAGTTGGACGAGTATTTTGAAAATTCGAAGAAGACTTGTCATTGTATTATTTATTCTCCTGAACCGGATGAATTGGTGTGTCTATATATAGATATTACGGAAATGCGTCGCACCTATACGGCACTCGATCATAGTGAGAAACTATTGCGTAATATTTTCTTTAATATCCCTGTAGGCGTGGAAATTTATGATAAGAACGGGATATTGATTGATCTTAATAATAAAGATATGGAGATATTCGGAGTCACGGACAAGGCGGATACAATTGGTGTGAACTTCTTTGAGAATCCGAATGTGCCGTTGGATATCCGTGAAAGAGTGAAAGTGGAAGATGAACTCGACTTCTCGCAGGATTATGAATTTGCCAATGTAAGTGGTTACTATACATCGGAGAGGAAAGGTGGAATAGAACTCTATACGAAGGTAAGCAAGATATATGATAGCCGTGGTGAGTGCAGTGGTTTTGTGCTTATCAATATCGATAATACGGAACGGATCAGTTCTATCAATCGTATCCGCGATTTTGAGAACTTCTTCCTGCTGATTTCAGATTATGCAAAAGTTGGTTATGCTAAACTGAATCTGCTTACCCGTGATGGATATGCCATTAAGCAGTGGTATAAGAATATGGGTGAAGATGAAGACACTCCATTGGCTGAGGTTGTGGGTGTTTATAATAAAATGCATCCGCAAGACAGAGCACGTGTACTGGCTTTCTTCGAAAAGGCTAAACAAGGGGAAGCTAAAAGTTTCAAGAGTGAAATGCGTGTACTAAGACCCGGAACATTGAATCAATGGAATTGGGTACGCATGAATGTGGTACTTAACCGGTATGAACCGGCAAATGGCTTGATTGAATTAATCGGTGTCAATTATGATATCACCGAGTTAAAGGAAACGGAACAGAAGTTGATTGAGGCCAAGGAGAAGGCAGAAGAATCAGACCGGCTGAAGAGTGCTTTCCTGGCAAATATGAGCCATGAGATACGTACACCGCTGAATGCAATTGTAGGTTTCTCAAGTTTGCTGGTGGAGACCGAAGATAAGACAGAAAAACAAGAGTATTCTAAGATGGTGGAGGAAAACAATGAACTCTTGTTGCAACTGATTTCTGATATTCTGGATTTATCAAAGATAGAGGCAGGCACTTTTGATTTTAAATTCAGGGAACTGGATATTAAAACTTTGTGTGGAGATGTTGCACGTGCTATGAAGTTACGTGTAAAACCGGGTGTTGAACTTGTCTTTGAACCTACCTTGCCGTCATTTGTGATTGTGAGTGATCCCAATCGTCTGCATCAGGTTATTTCTAACTTCGTAAATAATGCTATTAAGTTTACTTCAACAGGCAGTATTCAGATCGGATACGACAAACCTGATGAAAATCATCTGCGGATATATGTGTCGGATACAGGTATTGGCATTGCTCCTGAGGCATGCAAGCAGATATTTGACCGTTTTGTGAAACTGAACTCATTTGTACAGGGTACTGGTCTGGGGCTTTCTATCAGTAAAAGTATCATCGAACAGTTAGGAGGTATCATTGGAGTGGACAGTGAATTGGGTAAAGGCTCCACATTCTGGTTTATTCTGCCGGTGGTATAATCATTGTTGTCCTAATACTAATGATAAAAAAAATGTGTACCGGAGATTTGATTCTCTCGGTACACACTTTAGTGAAATAAGAATTAATGTCCGTTATAGTCCGAACGAGAACTTGTCGATGGATTGATAAACCACGCTTGCAAGGCTCAATACAATAATACCGAGCGTACAGATGACAAGGCTGGCACGCGTATAATTATCGCTACGGAAAGTGGCGATAGGCTCATCACTCTTGTTGATATACATAGATTTCACAATCTTCAGATAGTAATAGAGTGAGATAATTGTATTTACCAGTGCAATAAATACCAGCAAGTGGAAACCACCTTGGAAGGCTGCTGCGAAGATAAAGAACTTCGAGAAGAAACCTGCAAACGGAGGAATACCTGCCAGTGAGAACAGAGCGAGCGTCATAAGGAACGCCAGCTTGGGATTGGTGCTGTACAGTCCGTTATATTCTTCAAGTGTGAAACGTTGGGCACGCAAAGCAATAATCGTGATTACTGCAAATACGGAGAGGTTGGCAAACATATAAATGAGTATGTAGTACACCAATGATGCCATACCTTGTTGTGTACCGGCAATGACACCCAACATAATGTAACCTGCCTGCGAGATACTGGAGAATGCCATCAGTCGTTTCAGGTTTTCCTGGCGCAGTGCAAAGAGGTTGGCGAGGGTGATAGAGGCTATAATAACCCAGTAGAGTACTTCCTGCCACTGATCTATCATCGGAGCAAACGTCTTGATTAGAATTGTCAGCAGCACGAAAGCAGCCGATCCTTTGGAGATTACACTCAGGTAAGCAGTTACCACACTCGGAGCACCTTCATATACGTCGGCTGTCCAGAGGTGGAAGGGGACGAGCGAGAGCTTGAATCCCATACCGGAGAAGAAGAATACGAATGCCATTATCTGCAAGGCACTACCGTTTAGATGAGCCGGAACATCATCAAAGTAAAGTGTACCCACCGTACCGTAAATAAGCGAAATACCATATAGCAACAATCCGCTTGAGAAAAGTGCGGTAAGAATGTATTTGGCACCGGCTTCGGCAGAGTGGTGGCGATACTTATCAAAAGCAACCAGCGCAGCCATTGGGATACTTGCTGTTTCCAACCCGATGAAGAACATCAGGAAGTGTCCTGCAGAAATCATGAAATACATACCCAACAGCGTGCAGAGTGTCAACATATAGAATTCACCTTGTTTGATTACCGTATCCGGAAGTTTCAGCCACTCGTGTGCCATCAGGAAGACGATAAGCGTACCAACACTGAGTATAGATTTCACAATACTTTGTATCGGTGCATTATGGTACATACCACCGAAAGCATCGGCAGCCGGACCGGGTATGATCGTAATCAGCGTGTGTATCGTGAGCAACACGACGGGCAACATGGTGTTGAGTCGTGGGTTACCATCCTTTTTATGTGCATCAGGGCTCATAAAGAGGTCGGCTACGAAGAGGATAACGATGACCGCTATCAGCGAAAGCTCTTCTTTGAGAATGAGGAATTGGGAATAATCCATTTGTGACAAAATTAATAATTAATAATGAAAGAATGAAAGGCCATTCGGCATCATGCTTTTGCGGCATGGGCTTAGGCTTTTGATGTCATACGGCCTTTCATTCTTTAATTCTTTCATTCTTTAATTGAACGAAGTTATCAAAGGCAATACACTTTCTCCAATCATATTGCTGATCCATAACGGAGCAAGACCGAGACCTGCAACGCAAACGATGAGTATGATAACAGCGGTGCGTTCATCCCAGGTAGCGTCGGTTAATGTCAGGTGATGCTTGTTAGTACAAGTGCCATAGAGAATCTTACCAACGAGTCTAAGGATATAGACTGCAGTGATTACGATACTGGTGCAGGCAATAATCGTCCACGTACGGTGGAAGACATCCACATGCTGGAATGCACCGTTGAAGATGGTCATTTCGGCAACGAAACCGCTGAGTCCCGGAAGTCCGAGGTTAGCAAGTCCGGCAATCACATAGCAGACAGCCAGGAAAGGCATAATCTTCATCAAACCGGAGAGCTCGCGTACGTCACGGGTATGAGTGCGGCCGTATATCATACCGATAAGGGCAAAGAACAAGGCAGTCATCAATCCGTGGCTGAGCATTTGCAGGACAGCACCGGTACAAGCAGTCTGGTTCATCATCAGGATGGCGAAGAGTACGAGACCGCAGTGAGATACGGAAGAATATGCGTTGATATACTTCAAGTCCGTCTGTACACAAGCAGAGAAAGCACCGTAAACTACGGATATACCAGTCAGGATCAGGAAGATCCAGCCAAGTTCCTGGGCAGCTTCGGGCATCAGATACATGGCGATACGGAAGCAACCATAACCTCCAAGTTTCATCAATACACCTGCATGGAGCATACTTACAGCCGTAGGAGCAGAGGCGTGACCGTCGGGGCTCCATGTATGGAACGGGAATAATGCACCGAGTACACCGAAACCGAGGAAGGTGAGCGGGAACCAGATGCGTTGTTGTTCAATTGGAATATTGTGCAGTTGTGCAATTTCCAGCAAGTTCATACTGGTGGCACCGGAACCGAAGTAGATACCCAGAATACCAATCAGCAAGAATGCAGAACCACCCATCAACATCAATGTCAGCTTCATGGCAGAGTATTCCTTTCGTCCACTGCCCCATACACCGATAAGCAGGTACATAGGAATGAGCGCTACCTCATAGAACATGAACATGGTGAACAAGTCCGTAGAAATGAAGAAGCCGAACACACCCAGGGAAAGCAGGGTGAACCAGAGGAAATACTCTTTTGTCAGCGGTTGCAAACGCCAGGAGGCGAAAGTACCGGTGAAGACAATGATGGCAGAAAGCAGCAACATGGCTACTGAAATGCCGTCTACTCCCACGGAGTAATGTATATTGAGTGCCGGATACCAAGGTACATCTGCACGGAACAGCATTTCGGCAGTGTCTCCGGCGGCACGGGCTTGCAAGTAAGCAATGGTCAGGCCTACGGCAGCCAGCACCAATGCTGATGCACCTACGACCATCACCGTGCGTATCTGCTTGATGTTACGACTTAGCCAGAGACCAAGCAACATCAACAGAGGGATGAGAACAAAAATACTTAATATGTTCATCTTTATATTACGTTTTACTATTTACGAATTACGATTAACATTTCTCTACTATAGCAGCAACAGCAATATCAACGCCAACGTACCCAACAGGAATACGTAAGTGTATTGCTGAATCTGTCCGCTTTGCAAACCGCGTATCTCATCGCTGGTGGCATTGGCACTCCAGGCAAGGAAGTCAAAGAAGCCATCTACTACATGGCGATCGAACCAGGCAATGGGACGGGAGATGCAACCGAAAATAATCTTGTGAGTTATGAACTGATATACTTCATCGATATAGAATCGATGATAAGCAGCTGTCCATAATCCGCGGAAGCGGTGGGCAAGAGCATTGGCAACGGGTTGTTTGGCCCGTGCATACATGGCTGTAGCAATCGCAATGGAGATAACGGCTATGGCGATGCTGGTACCTGCTACTGTCCAATCGAGATGTATTTCGTAAGCTGTACCGTTGGAGCTGATGAACTTACCGAAGGGGATGAAACCTGCTACAATGGTAACAACAGCAAGGAACATCAACGGGATAGTCATAGCCAGCGGGCTTTCGTGGGGCTTATGTTCAGAGTGAAGCTCTTTGTTTTCTTTGCCCCAGAAAATTCCGTAATAGAGGCGGAACATATAGAATGCCGTCATAGCAGCAATTGCTGTCATAATCCAACCCATAGCAGGACTGAACTGGAAGCATGCAGTCAGTATTTCGTCTTTAGAGAAGAATCCGGAGAACGGAGGGATACCTGCGATGGCAAAACATGCAATCAGGAATGTGATATGTGTTACAGGCATATATTTACGTAACCCACCCATAGCGGACATTTCATTGCTGTGTACTGCATGGATGATGCTACCTGCACCGAGGAAGAGTAATGCCTTGAACATGGCGTGTGTAAACAGATGGAACATTCCTGCCATGTAACCCAGGCCACCGTGATGTGGATCGGCAGAAGTACAAACTCCCAGTGCCACCATCATAAAGCCAATTTGTGAAATAGTAGAGAATGCTAATACACGCTTGATATCACTCTGCACACAAGCTACCGAAGCGGCGTAGAATGCAGTGAACGCTCCGACGTAAGCTACCAGGTGCAGCACATCCGGTGCATAACCGATGAGCAACGGGAACATTCGTGCCACAAGATAAACTCCGGCTACTACCATCGTTGCTGCATGGATCAATGCACTGACAGGTGTCGGGCCTTCCATAGCATCCGGTAACCAGATATGCAATGGGAACATTGCACTCTTGCCGGCACCACCGATAAACATAAGTCCCAATGCCAGAGGTATCATTGTTGCACCGCCTTTCAGTAATGCCATTTCGCTGGGCTGGAAAGTATAGGTTCCGGCATAGTAACCGTAAACGAGGATACCGATCAGGAAACCCAGGTCGGCAAAACGGGTGACAATAAACGCCTTTTTGCTTGCAGCAACAGCAGATGGCTTCGTATAGTAGAAACCGATAAGCAGATAAGACGAAACACCCACCAACTCCCAGAACAGATACATCTGGAAGATATTGGTAGCCACTACCAAGCCCAGCATGGACATGGTGAAGAGGCTGAGGAATGCATAATAACGTTGGAATCCACGTTCACCTTTCATGTAGCCGAAGGAGTAGACATGTACCATCAGCGACACGGTAGAGATAACGATGAGCATCATTACTGAAATAGGATCGAGCAGGATACCCAGGTCGATGCTCAGCGTTGGGGTGAAAGGCAGCCACGTCACATTATAAGGTATAACTGTGTCGAAAGTGCCGTCCGCCAGACGTGGAGCGGAGAAATATTGCCAGGCAGTGGCATAGCTCAGTAGGGCTACCACAGCCAATACCGTGGTACCGATGATGCCTGCCGTCCGGTGCGTCATCCATTTGCCGCCAATCCCCAATACCAGGAAGGAGAGGAGAGGAAGCAGGAGAATGAAGATTGTATATTCCATATTCTTTTCTTTTTTATTCTATTATTGATACTGTACTTATTCTACCACTTCAATTCGTCCAGTTTATTAACCTGGATGCTTCGTATATTACGGTAGATATTGATCATAATCGCGATAGCTACTGCCGTTTCGGCTGCCGAGATGGCGATGGAGAACAGGGCAAAGAAATACCCTTCCAGTCCGTCGGGGAAAAGGAAACGGTTGAATACTGCGAAGTTGATATCCGTAGCATTCAGTATCAACTCGATGCTGATAAGTATCGCCAGCGTGTTGCGGCGGGTGAAGAACCCGTAAATACCGGCGAAAAACATGATAGCCGAAACTATCAGATAATATTCCATGTGGATCATGTAAAACTACGTTTTAAATTAATAATTAATAATTAAAGAATTAAAGCGGTGTGCTGCTGCTGCATCGGTCTTTCATTCTTTCATTATTCATTCTTTCATTTGAAAAGCAAAGCTTTTCACTATCGTTTACGTGCAATCACCAAGCCACCTACGATACATGCCAGCAACAGGATGCTGACTGCCTCGAAAGGAAGCAGATAACCATATTTATCACTACTCAACATAGAATGTCCGATAGTCTTGATATCGATTTCCAATGGTACAAGATCGGTGGTTACTATAAACTTATGTTTCAGTGTGATGAACAATACAATGATGGCTCCGACTACGGTTGCTCCCAGACCGGCCACCAGTTTGCTACGTTTCAATTTGTCGATGGTGCGGTCTCCTTCACCACTGGTTAGCAGGATGGAGAAGACGTAGAGCACCACAATACCGCCGGCATAAACCATGATTTGTACTGATCCCAGGAAGGTGTAACCTAGCAGGAAGTAGATGCCTGCTGTGCCGAAAAGCGTAAACAGCAGATACGTTGCCGAGCGTACCATGCGGCGTGTGGTCACTGTGAGAATAGAACACACGGTGATGAACACTGCCAGAAAGTAGAATACTACGGTTTCAAGGGTTATTTCCATATTCTTGAATTCAAATTACTTAGTTTCAAATTACTTTGTTGCTTCACTTTGGGGAGCAGCGGGTTTCTTTTTCTCTTCTACGTGACTGCCCGGATGATTAAGCGTCTTCACCAGCTTTGTACGGTCGAATACTGCATGTTCAAAGTCTGTAGCAAACGTAATTGCATCGTGCGGACAAGCTGTAACGCAAAGTTGGCAAAACATGCATGAACCGAGATCGTATTCATACTTCGCCAAAATCTTCTTTTTCTTGCCGTCCTCAGTCTCTATCATTTCACTGGTTACTTTGATAGTGTCATTGGGGCATGCTATCTGACATAGTCCACATGCTATACAGTGATGTTCGTTCCGCTCATTGTGGGGCATGGTCAGCGTTCCGCGAAAACGGTCGAACATTTCCAGTGTCGCACGGTTTTCCGGATATTGTTCCGTTACTTTCCGGCGGCAAAAAACAGTCATGGTAGTTTTCATACCTGTCAGCAAAGAACCGACGCCATGCATCAATCCGCCTAAATAACTGTATGTTTTCATAATCTAAAAGTGCAGTTTAAATACAACAATCAGTACCATCAGGATGAGGTTCAGCATTGAAATCGGTACCAGGTACTTCCATTCCAGCGTCAATATCTGGTCGATACGCAGGCGGGGGAATGTCCACTTAATCCACATCAGCAGGAATACTACAAAGAAAGCTTTACCAAAGAACCAGATGAAGCCCGGAATATAATCCATTATAGCATTGAAGCCGTCCAGTCCTACGATATGGAATGGCATCCAGCCACCCAGGAAGATGGTAGCAGCTACACTGGCTACGATAAACAGGTTCAGATATTCGGCCAGGTAGAAGAAACCGAAGTGCATACCGCTGTATTCGGTGTGGTATCCTGCCGTCAATTCACTTTCTGCTTCCGGTAAGTCGAACGGACCGCGGTTACATTCTGCGTTTCCGGCTATCAGATAGATAACGAATGCAATTACTGCAGGTATGTGTCCTTTGAAAATGAACCATCCATCTGCTTGGCCTTCTACAATTTCAGAGAACTGCATTGTTCCCATCAGTACTACCATGGTCAGTATACTTAGTCCCACAGACAATTCATATGAGATAATCTGTGCGCCGCTTCGCATGGCACCGATGAGTGAGAACTTATTGTTCGAACCCCATCCTGCCAATAGAATACCTATTACACCTATACTGGACGCAGCCAGCAGGAAGAATACACCTACATTGAAGTTCAGTACTTCCATACCTTTATTAATAGGCAGGCATGCAAAGGTCAGGAACGAAGCAATGATCACCATGAACGGTGCCAGGTTATAGAGAAAGCGGTCGGCATCCTTGGGAGTGAATATCTCTTTGGTCAGCATCTTCAATACGTCACAAATGACTTGGATGCTACCCCATTTACCCACACGGTTCGGACCGAGGCGGCATTGGAAGAAAGCGCATATCTTGCGCTCCATATAAATAAGAATGATGGCGAGCACGGCATACATCAGGATGATGCACACGCCTATCACTACACATTCGAGGAATATTGCCAGACCTTCCGGCATGACGGAAGTCAGCGTCTGGTGTATCCAGTTGGTTACTATACTAAAGTCAAACACGTTATTTAGTTATTAGTTGTTAGTGATTAGTGATTAGTATCTTGCGATGTGACAGCGTAGTTCGCTCATCACTAATCACTAATCGTTCATCATTAATTACCTGTCAATATCCGGCACTACGTAATCCAGTGTTCCCCCGATAGCTATCAGGTCGGCAATCTTCGATCCGCGGCAGATGGTGTCTACGGTACTTACCAATGGTAATCCCGTTGAACGGAAATGCAAGCGGTACGGAGTTTTGTCACCATGACTCTCCAGGAAAACGCCAAACTCACCGCGGCTTCCTTCTACAGCAGCATAATACTGCCCTTCCGGTACGCGGATAATAGGTTTCATCTTTTCCTGATACGGACCTTCGGGAATGTTGTCGATGAGTTGCTCAAGGATATTCATACTTTCCATGATTTCATCCATACGAACCATGTAGCGTGCCCAGGAGTCTCCTTCGGTATAGACGATTTCTTTGAAATCTACTTTGTCGTATACTCCATAAGGTTGGCGCTTGCGCACATCACAAGCCCAGCCGCTGGCACGTCCTGTGCCGCCTGTGGCTCCGAAGGCGATAGCATCTTCACGGCTCAGCACTCCTACGCCTTTCAGACGTTGTTGTGCGATAATGTTGCCGGTGAATACCTGGTGATATTCGTGGATGATTCCACGCAGATAGGGGATGAACTCTTTCACTCGTTTCTGGAAGTTAGGATGCAAGTCAGCCTGTACGCCACCGATAGTGTTGTAGTTCATGATGAGGCGTCCACCACAAGTTTCCTCAAAGATGTCGAGTATTTTCTCACGATCACGGAAACCATAGAAGAAAGCGGTAAGGGCACCGAGGTCCATTGCCAGACAGGAATAGAACAGCAAGTGAGAGTCGATACGTTGTAATTCATCCATAATAGTGCGGATGTACTTCACACGGTCACTCACTTCTATGCCCATTGCCTGTTCAATACACATACACAGGGCATGGCGATTCTGGTGTGCACCCAGATAATCCAGACGGTCGGTCAATGCCAACGTTTGGGGATAAGTAAGGCTTTCGCACATTTTTTCAATGCCCCGGTGGATGTAACCACAGTTAGCATCTATCTTATCGATAGTTTCACCTTCCAGTGATACACGGAAACGCATTACACCATGCGTAGCCGGGTGTTGGGGGCCGATGTTTACAACGTATTCCTCATCACCAAAGAGCACCAGCTCTTTATTTCTCACGGTACCATCCGGGTTCAGTTTCAACTCGATAGTGGTATCGATAGTTTCTTCATTGTCCATGCGCAATGGGTTGTCCTTTTCCGGATCGTTATCCTTACGCATCGGGTAGCCTACCCAGTCATTACGCAGGTAGAGACGACGCATATCAGGGTGTCCTATGAAGACAATACCATAGAAGTCATATACTTCACGTTCATTGAAGTCCGCTGCTTTCCAAATGTCGCTGACACTGGGTAATTCAGGATTCTTGCGGTCCAAGGTAGCAGTACGTACTGCTGCTTGCTTACCGGTAGCGGTGGATTCCAGCAGGTAGACAACACCCAGTCCGCGTGGAGCATCCGGTGCATCTCCATCGGCGGGTTCTCCCCAGTCCATACCGCTAAGGCACTTCAGGAAGTCCATCTGCTCTTCGCGGTACAGACGGAGCATTTCAGCATGTAAGTCCGCAGGTTTTATAAATCGTATATTATCCATATTTTGATTATTTTTCTGTCTCCTCTTTCGGTTTGGGCTCTTTTCTGTTTACTCCACCGAAGAATTTTTCAATTTTCACTTTGCGCTGCAATTGCATCATACCATAATAGAATGCTTCCGGACGGGGAGGACATCCCGGGATGTACACATCCACCGGTAGAACCTTATCTACTCCATTTACTACATGGTACGACTTCTTAAATGGCCCGCCACTGACGGCACATCCACCTACGGCAACCACATATTTCGGGTCCGGCATCTGGTCGTACAAGCGTTTTAGTACAGGTGCCATCTTATTGGTAATGGTTCCGCATACCATAATCATATCTGCCTGTCGCGGACTGGCACGGGCTACTTCAAATCCGAAGCGCGCCATATCATAGCGCGCGGCACCCAATGCCATGAACTCGATACCACAACAGCTTGTTGCAAACGTAAGTGGCCACAGCGAATTACTGCGTCCCCAGTTGATGAAATCGTCCAATACTCCGAGAGCGACGTTTGCGCCTCCGGCATTAAGTTCGCGAACGAGTTTCTCCAATGTTTCATTATCCGTAAATTCTCCATACGGAATAGATTTTATTTTTGGTTTTTTCTTTATTTCCATTCCAATGCTCCTTTCCGCCATGCATAGGCAAGTCCCAATACAAGGATAAGTAAGAAAAATAAGATACTGAGTAATCCTGCTATTCCCAGGTCACGGGCAATAACTGCCCATGGGAACAGGAATACTGTTTCCACATCAAACATCAGGAACAGGATGGCAAACAGATAGTAACCTACCCGGAATTGCATCCATGATTTACCACGGGTAGGAATACCGCACTCGTACGCTTCCATCTTCTGTGGATTGTACGAACGGGGTGATATCGCTTTTGACAATGCGATAACAATACCCACGAAAGCAATTGCCGTCAGCAAGACGACTACTAACAAAGTAAAGTTCATAAATCTAATTAACTTTTAGATGTATATAATAGGATAGTTGGTCGAAATAGGCAATACCTCTGAACTGCCTTCGACGGACTTTGGTAAGCGATAGGGCCTACCTGACTTTTTATCAAATGATTATCTTTCTCAGCCCGAATACATAGTAAGAAAGCGGGTCGGGTACAGGGTAGAAAGAAGTATGTAGCGGCGAATCACCGACCGAAGAATCGGACAGCCAACACATTCGAAAATAATTCAGCAATAGCAAGACACTCTTGTTACCGGGTACTTGCGTACTGTCCACATTGTCCATATATAAAGGTATGGACGAAAAGTGGTCATATAATATGCTACGGATGTCTTGTTTGTGGGTAGTAGTAGGAGCCTGGGATAGGATGCAACGTTCTTCATCATTGCGTATGAAAGTGCATGATATACCTGCCGCCTGTGCGGCGCCGTCGTATAATAATACGCCGAGCAGGACTATCATGAAGTATTTTATGCACTGTCTCATACAACTACTTTTTTCATTCGGCTGCAAATGTATAACAAATATTGGCTATTTTGTTATATAGAGATGGCAAAGTACTTTATTTTTAGCACTTTTTTGCCTTATATCAACTTCTTCTCCAGAATTCCGGGGTAAAAAGCAGCAATACGGTGAATAATTCCAGACGCCCCAGAAGCATGAGGAAAGATGATAACCACTTTGCTACATCGGGCAATGCATTCCATGAGAAGGCAGGACCTGTCTCACCCAATCCGGGACCCATATTACCGATACTGGAAACTACGCAACCCACAGATTCTACAAAACCGATACCCAGTCCCATCATAATCAGTACACTGATGATAATAATAACTGCATATATAAAGCAGAATGCAAGTACGGTAGATTGTACGGAGGGTGAAATAACCTGCTTGTTAATCCTGACCGGTAACACTGCATTCGGATGGAGAATATGTTTGAATTCATTACGCGCTACTTTGCCGAGAATAACCATGCGGATACATTTGAGACCACCTGTCGTGCTTCCTGCACAGGCACCCATCAGCATGACAATGGTTAGTAATCCCCATGTTACGGCAGGCCATAACATGTAGTCATCTGTGGCAAACCCGGTAGAGGTGTGCAGAGAGATAACCTGGAACAGTGATTTACGGAAAGCATCTTCCATTCCTATTGAATTGGAATAGTAAAGTATGACTGTAATTAAACCGGTGAATATTATGACTGACCAGAAATACCATTTCAACTCGGCATCGTGGATAACTTTCTTGAATTTCCGGTTGACGAAGAGTAGCAACAATGTAAAGTTGATGCCGGATATAAACATGAAGATGGATATTACGTATTCAATATAGGGAGATTGATAGTAGGCTACACTGGCTTGTTTGGTTGAGAAACCGCCTGTGCCGGTAGTGGCAAATGCATGACAAACACTGTCGAACCAATCCATTCCACCCATCATCAGTAAAACAACGAGAATACAAGTAATGCCTGCATAGATACTCCAAATCCATTTGGCGGTAATGCCTATACGCGGATGTACTTTATCGTGTGTCGGTCCGCTGGCTTCGGCTGCAAATACCTGCAAACCACTGACACCGAATATCGGAAGGATGGCAATGGTAAACATGATAATCCCCAAACCGCCTATCCATTGGGTCATACTGCGCCAGAAGAGGAGTCCGTGGGGCAATGACTCTATGTCATCCAATATGGTAGCACCCGTACTACTAAAGCCGGACATTGTTTCAAAGAAAGCGTTGGTGATGCTCGGTATATATCCGCTGATATAAAATGGCAGCATGCCGAAAAGTGAAAATGCTATCCACGCAAAGCTGACGAGTACATATCCGTCCCTGCGTGTTAGTTGGCGATCTCCTCCCTTGCCCATGGCTGCCAGAAGCAATCCCGCGCCTGCTGTGATACCTGCTGATACCCAGAAATCTACCAATGCTTCGTCCTGATAATAGAACGAAACGCCGGAACAGGCTAACAGCATCACTGTTTCAAGCAACAGGAGAATACCGATAATCCGTATTACTATCTTAAAGTTAATCACGTAATTAAATTATGAATTATGAATGATAAATTATGAATTATGAACGGACTTTGTAGCAGAGCGTGTGGCGCAGCTAATTCATCATTCATAATTTATCATTCATAATTAATTAAAGAATTTCTCAATTTTTTTAATCATCATATTCAGGCAGAACACTACTACGTGGTCGCCCGGTATTATCTGGGTATTACCGGTTACTACCACACCTTCACCTTGGCGGATTAATCCACCGATGGTAGCTCCCTTTGGTAAACCGAGGTCTTTAACTTGATGTTTGGTGATTTTAGAATCGGCCTTCACGGTGAATTCTGCAACGTCGGCATTGGCAAAAGTAAGACATTTTACATTGCTGACATCAGCATCCAGCATCATTTGATAAATGTGGCTGGCGGTGATCATCTTCTTGTTGATCACTGTACCGATATCGAGGCTTTCTGCCATGCCTATATAATCTATATTTTCTACTTCTGCCACTGTCTTGCTGACGCCCATACGTTTGGCTGCAAGGCAGGAGAGAATATTCGTTTCCGAGTTGTCCGTCAGTGCTACGAAAGCTTCCGTATTCTTCAGACCTTCTTCAATCAGTAAGTCCATATCACGACCATCACCATTGATAATCATGACTTTATCATCGAGAATCTCCGTCAGACGGTTGCAACGGTTCAGATCGTTGTCTATGATCTTTACCTGCATATAGTCGGGTACATATTGTGCGGTTCGCACGGCAATGCGGCTTCCACCCATGATCATTACGTTACGTACATCGGCATAATCTTCTTTACCGGCTATCTTGCGTATATAGGGTACATATTTACGGGTGGTGGTGAAATAAACAATATCATGTAGTTTAATTACATCGTCACCACGCGGAATAAGTGTCTCGTTGCCACGTTTGATGGCTACTACGTGATAGGGTTTATCCGTCCCGGCAAGTTGGTGGAGAGGAATATCCAGTATTTCCGCTTTCTCACGCATTTTGGTACCGATCAGTATCAAAGACCCGCCACAAAACTCCCACCATTGGCGTACCCAACTCATACGTATGGAAGATACGATTTCTTTTGCTGCAAGCATTTCCGGGTAAATCAATGAATCTACACCCAGTTTCTTGAAGAATTCTTTATTTTTGGGCAGAAGGTATTCGTAATTGTCAATGCGGGCAACGGTCTTTTTCGCACCAAGGTTGGTAGCCAACATACATGCGGTCATGTTACGGCTCTCGTCGGGAGTGACGGCTATAAAGAGATCTGCCTCTTTAGCCCCCACTTCTTTCAACCCTTGAATGGAAGTAGGTGAAGCCGTGACCGTCATTAAGTCAAAGTTAGAACTGAGAGTGCTCAACCTTTCCTCATTGTCGTCCATCAATATGATGTCCTGCTTTTCGCGGGACAACAATTTTGCCAAGTGTGTGCCTACTGCGCCGGCACCGGCAATAATAATTTTCATCGCTCTTTATTACTCTTATCCTTGTTTTGTTCTAATCTCAGAACCTCTTTTACGTTCAGAGGAGAAATAACAGCTTGCCCGGTCTCTTCTTCCAATTTTATTCTGGCATCGCGGGCGATGCTTCCTCCACGGCGGGCAACATCAATATGATCGTTGAAGCTTTCCGAGTTATTGGTTTCTGAAATCTCTTTGGTAGAGAGTTCAGCCAGCATATTCAACACTAATTCTTTATTAGTCATATTATCCCGGAGGTTCTCTTTTTTCAAACCTTTGAAACGTTTATACTCTTTAGTGGTCTTATCTGCCCAAGTCTGGTAAATAATATCTGTTAAGGTTGCAAACTGGGTACCTTCTTCCAGTCCACAACGTTTCCACTCATCGGTTAGTTCTTTACGTATTTCAATGCTTTTCAGTCTTTGGTTTATCCAGTTGTCTGAGTATCCCAGCGCTTTATATTCCATCATGGAACGCTGAATCGTGAGTTCCGGGTCCTGCATTTCATCCAGACGCTCTTTGGCGGTTTGGGCCATCCAGAGCTTGAAGGGCTCGGCTTTGGGTGAGGGGATGGATTGAATGAGGCGGAACATTTGTTCAGTGGTCATCACGTCTGTCAATCTCATTTTGCCATCAGATGACAGCATTTTTAACTGTACGATTTTAGCGTACAGTTGACTGCCTTCCTTTGCCAACTTTGATTTTAAGTCGCTCCAGTATCTTCTTGGATTGGAACTATCTGTTAAAATGTCTATCACATCAATCACAGAAAAGTACCACTCCTCTGTCTCGTCATCCCAAGCTGTTCGGACCTTCTTCTCCTCAAATATCTTGATTGCCTCTTTCTTTGTCATGATATTTTTTGTTTATACTTTCTAATATCCCTTTTTCATCCATACCACACAAGTGATACAACTCCTGTACTGTTCCATGTTCTATAAACGTATCCGGCACACCTATGCGTTGTACGTGTGGGGTATATCCATTGTCGGCCATAAATTCCAGGACGGCACTACCCATGCCGCCTTTCCGTATGCCATCTTCAATGGTGATGATGCGGGAAAATGAGTGTCCTATTTCATGCAGCATTTCCTCGTCCAGTGGCTTAAGGAAACGCAGATCATAATGTGCTATTGAAATGTCTTTTTCTTTTTCTGCCTGTTCGATGGCTTTTGTGGCAATATTACCTATCGGACCAAGTGTGAGTATAGCAAGGTCTTTGCCATCCTTTAGTTTACGTCCTTTTCCAACGGGTATTTCTTCCAATGGGCATTTCCAGTCTATCAGCACACCGCGTCCGCGAGGATAGCGGATGACGAACGGTCCTTTATCCGGCAACTGTGCCGTGTACATGAGGTGGCGCAGTTCATGCTCGTTCATGGGTGATGATATAGTTAGATTGGGAATGGGACGGAAATAAGCTAAGTCGAACACACCGTGGTGCGTTGGTCCGTCTTCGCCTACCAGTCCGGCACGATCCAGGCAAAGTACGACGGGTAATTTGAGTATGGCTATGTCGTGAATGACGTTGTCATAGGCACGTTGCATAAATGAGGAATAGATGTTACAGAACGGTTGCATTCCTTCTTTGGCCATACCTCCTGAGAAGGTGGCAGCATGTCCTTCGGCAATTCCTACGTCGAAGGCGCGGTTGGGCATTGCCTTCATCAGCATGTTCATAGAGCATCCTGTAGGCATGGCGGGAGTGACACCGACGATGCGCGGATTCTGTCCGGCAAGTTCCACAAGGGTTTCACCGAACACATCCTGATAGAGTGGGGGCAGGTTGTGAGTGTCTGCTGTAAAGCGTTCGCCGGTTTCAGGATCAAACTTACCCGGTGCGTGCCAGATACCCGGTGCCTTTTCTGCCGGTTCAAATCCTTTTCCTTTGACCGTATGTAAATGTAGGATTTTCGGTCCTTTCATGTCTTTGATATCCCGCAGGATACGGGCGATATTTTTCACATCATGCCCGTTGATGGGACCGAAATAACGGATATTCATTCCCTCGAAGATGTTCTGTTGTTGGGCAGCCATCGATTTCAGACTATTACCGAAACGGATGAGTGCTTTACGGCGGTCTTCATTGAGAATGCCCACTTTGAATAACATCTTGGATATTCTGAAACGCAGTTGGTTATAGCGGTTCGAGGTTGTCAGGTTGAATAAGTATTGCTTCATACCACCTACGCTGCGGTCGATGGCCATGTCATTATCATTGAGGATAATGAGAAGATTGTTGGAACTTGCAGAGGCGTTATTCAACCCTTCAAAAGCCAGTCCTCCACTCATGCTTCCGTCGCCTATAACAGCAACCACATGGCGATCTTTTTCTCCTTTTTCTTCTGCTGCTACGGCCATGCCGAGTGCTGCTGAAATGGAATTAGACGCATGTCCGCAGGTGAAAGTATCATAATCACTTTCATCGGGAGAAGGGAAAGGACGAATGCCTTTGAATTTCCTGTTTGTGGAGAATGTTTCCCGGCGTCCGGTCAGTATCTTATGACCATACGCCTGATGGCCCACGTCCCACACAATACGGTCGTAGGGGGTATTGAACACATAATGCAGGGCGACGGTCAATTCTACCGTCCCCAGACTGGCTGCAAAGTGTCCCGGGTTACACGAAACTTCTTTTATAATGTCCTGCCGCAATTCTTTGCAGATTTCCGGGAGTTGCTCAACACTCAGTTTGCGCAGGTCTTCCGGGTCAGAAATAGAATTTAGCAAGTTATATGATGCTGTCTCTGTCTTCATCTCTGTTCTGAGGATTACAAACTGCAAAATTAGTAAAAGAAAACGGAAGGTCATTTCCTTTTCGGGGAAAAAATGCGAATCCTTGCTTCTTTAACCTTCGTGCATCTGTATTTCACCTTATATTTTAATAACGGAAAAGTTACGAGTCACGGGCTACAAGTTACAAGTGGCTGCGCTATTTTCCGAAAGGCGCTTATAGCTTGTAGTTAATTTATAACGGAAAAGTAATGAACTAAAACAAGAACAGAATAACATTACATATTATTTACAAATAGCAAATGTTTAAGGAAAAGTAGTATACTGAACCTAATTCAGTCGTATAGTGAATGCCATTCAGTCGTATACTGAATAGGGT
>OJMH01000640.1_pt1 | contig 43187 bp, 32 predicted proteins | sample 1597111 | NCBI WGS metagenome assembly OJMH01 (sample SAMEA2452115, study PRJEB22498) | human gut metagenome | reverse complement strand
GCGCATTTGATCATCCATCTTGCGGCAGGTCTTTTGCGTTATATTGCTGCTCTATATTATTGTTATAGGATAAAACGCTTCCCCATTTTATCAGGTTCTATCGGCGCATTGTATTCCAATTGTATTCATCGCGGCAATCTGCGGCTTTTGGCTTTCTTTTCATTAATTTGCCATCTTGCTTTTTCCAACATCGCCGTTAATATCTTATGCGGATTGATATCATACCGCTCATTTCAATCCGCTCCTCTTATTTTATATACCCCGTAAGCTGCCGCACTAATTCTTATGTCGCGCGGAAAATTTTTTATTATATCTGCTGGGAAAAGCAGAAAGAACCTTTTTCTTTAGCGGCAGGTTAGGTTCCCAAAAGGCAAGCGGACAAAATAGTCGCGGCAAACTGTTCTAATCCGCCCAATATTTATCCATCAATGAATGCGCCAATTTTTAATATTGCCAACAAAATTGCAAAGCCTCCCTTTCTGAAGATGCGATACATAATAATATATATGCCAACTCAAAAAAAAACAAACGCCATCCTCCCAACTCTCCAAATTCCAAAGCATATTTGAGACAGGAACAAAACGCTCCTTTATTTTGCAGTATAATAGTTTCGTCGGCTATAACTTTTTCTTAGGCCTCCATTTTGTGGCCATTAAGCAAGTGGAATTAGACAGTTTCGGGTCTGGATCGTGTTGGTAATAGACGGTTATTATGCTTCCGTCAGGCATTTCCGCCGACGAAGGATAACCTATGTCGGGATTGTCGGAATACGCCAAGGCAACTTCTCCATCCACATCCCAGGTTTTCCCATTGTCATAGCTAAAACAGCCGAACTCGCCCATTTTTCCCTTTCTGCGGCCGTAAACCGAAAGTATTGAATTGTCTTTTAACCGAATTAAATGCGAAGGATACCCAAAAAGAGGCGTTTTCTCTGCAACGCTCCAGCTTCTGCCGCCGTCGCGGCTGACCGACTGGCGCAAAAATCCGTCTGAATGGCATCTAATTTGCGCGATTATAGAACCGTCAGCAGCCTCTACGGCGTGGGGCTCATGATAGTCGACCAATTTTGCGCCGCGCTCTATTTCGATTTTTGAAATCACCCGCCAAGTCTTTCCGCCATCCAAAGACTCTTCGACAACTATATTCTCACCGCCTCCGTCAGTGCGCCTGTCAGCAGCCTTTCCAACATACAAAAGTCTTCCGTCGCTCAAGCATATCGGCCCGTGGGGAGCGGAACCGACAGTTCTGCTGGGCCTGCTCCACTTTCTGCCGCCGTCGGCGGAAACCATCGTCCAATGCCCAAGATATTCTTCAATTTCATCGTCGGAAATATTATCCAAGACTTTCCGCCATTTCTGCCGCGAATCCTCCGAAACTCCTTTGTTGGACATGTGTACCTTATAATATATCGAAGTAAACCACGCGGCCAGCAACTTTCCATCCGGAAGCTCAATAATTCCGCCGTCGCGATCGTCTAGTGGGCTGTTTGCAATGGTTTCAGGCGCGCTCCATGTAATTCCGCCGTCGCGGCTGCGGACCATCTGCAGTTTTCCAAATGGGCAAATATGGAAATCCCTGTCGCCGGAAAATACGACGAGCAATTCTCCGCCTGAACGCCTGCAAATTGTAGGCCAGCCTACATATCGCCCATCTTGGCGGGAAATGACCCGCACCCATTCTATGTCCGCAGACTTCTGCGAACGCGGGACGTCGAATTTCTCGGCAAAACTGCCATTGGCGGGAAATGCGCCAATGGAAGAAAAGAACAATAAAAAGCAGCTGGCGCAAAATCTTATAAGCATTCTAAAGGAATTTCTCTTTGCCTCCATATCGCAAATCCTCTCCGGCGCACACAAACGCCGAAAGCAAAAATACTTCTTTTAAATCCGCGCGGTCAACTCTTTTTTGCCACTTCCCCAAACCGCAAAATTCCGCTTGACACTTAAGCGCAGTCACCCTAAAAACAATTCTGTCAGATTTGAAATTATATATATGAGAAATATGAGAAATGCATTAATTTTTGCGGGAGTTTTTACGGCTTTTGTGGCGTCATGCTGCCCTTGCGACGCCGGAGAACAAAATAGTAGCCAATACGATGTAGCCGCTATCGTTTGGCCTGCGTACCATCCGGAACCGCGGTGGAAGGAACTAGGCATATTCCCACACGGCAATGGAGAATGGCAGAATGTGTATGAAGCCGTTTCCAAAAAGAAAGGAGACAACCAACCACTAGTCCCTCTATGGGGATATGAGCCCGAAGACAACCCTATTGTAGTCGCGCGCAAAATAGACGCCGCCCTGGCTGCGGGAATCAATGTCTTTATGTACGATTGGTACTGGTACCAAGGAAGGCCGTTTCTCGAAGGCGCCCTCAACAACGGATTTTTAAAGGCGCCCAACAACCAGCGGATGAAGTTTTTTCTCATGTGGGCAAACCACGTTGTAGACAACTTATGGAATAATAAAGTAGGTTCTCCTAAAAATAATAAAATAATATGGAGCGCAGATGTATCGTTTGAGGAATTCACAAAAGTTTTAGTTCCCCGATTCATAGAATACTTCAAAAAGCCAAACTATTATAAAATAGACAACAAGCCGCTGTTTGCGGTATTCGAATTTACAAACATGATTCGCGGCATCGGCAGCGCTGAAAAAACGCTGCAAGCGCTGGATTTCTTGCGCGCGGAGTGCAAAAAAGCCGGATTCGACGGACTCCACCTTATGTCGATGGCATGGCACGGCCCCGCAAAAGGAATTGTGCCAGGCGTTGAAAAACCTTCAAGTACGGACATAGTCAAATATTACGGATTTGATTCCATGTCCACATACAATATGCGCGGCAAACGCGACAATTATGAAAAATGGGTCGACACAAGCATAGCTGAATGGAAGCAGTTTAAAAACGAATGCGGGCTTTTTTTCCCGATTGTTTCAACCGGATGGGACACTAACCCGAGATATCCGCCGGACGAATTTACGCCTATTGTAGAGGGGAAATCCCCCGTTTTATACGAAAAAGCGCTGCGCAAGGCAAAAGCGTGGGCTGATGAAAACATTCCAGCAGACAAGCCGAAACTTATAATAATAAACGCATGGAACGAGTGGACCGAAGGGGAATACCTAGAGCCGGATAAATGCTACGGCTACGACTATTTAAACGCTACAGCGCGAGTTTTCGGCGCCCACGGGCAGTCAAAATAATCATATTATAATAAAATTAAAGGCATTATGATTTTAAAATCATTTGCCAATCTGTTGGCGTTTCTTGCCGTTTCCATCCAATATGTTTGCGCGCGCGACTTTATTTAATGTCGCGGATTTTGGGGCTGACGGGAAATCCGAAACAATAGCCGACGCCCAAATCCAAAAAGCCATCGACGAGTGTTCAAAAAGCGGGGGAGGAGAAGTGCGCATCGGCAACGGACTTTACAACTGCAATTGCATACGGCTAAAAGACGGAGTCATGTTGAACCTCGACAGAAACGCCGTTCTAAAAATGACTCCAATTGACGGGAAAAAAAACTACGGCACTAATACTTGCCGACAAGGTAAAAAACGCCGGAATAAAAGGATTTGGGACACTCGACGGAAACGGAACCCTATACGAGAGAAAAGACAATTTTCCAGTAAGGCCCTATGTGCTATTCGTAAAGGATTCGGAGAATTTTTCGGTCGAAAACGTCCATATGAAAAATTCCGCAACATGGACATTTAGGATTTTCCGAAGCCAATATGTTTTTGTCCGCGGGATAAAAATATACGCGCACACCAACTGGAACAACGACGGAATAGACATAGACGGCAAAAATGTGGTCGTATCGGACTGCATAATAGACTGCGATGACGACGCCGTATGCCTAAAGAGCGACGACGACAAATTTGTCGTTGAGAATGTTTCCATAACAAACTGCATAATAGCCTCCAACTGCAATCCCATAAAATTCGGCACGGCAAGCAGGGCGGGATTCAAAAACATAGCAATCTCCAACTGCATTATCCGCGCTGCAAGCGAATCCAACATACGCAATTGGAATTCCCTGTCGTGGATGGAGCGGTATTGCGTGGCAAAGCCCATAACGGGACTGGCAGGAATAGCGCTTGAAGCAGTCGACGGGGGATTCTTAGAAAATGTAACCATTTCAAATATCGTAATGACAGATATTCAAACTCCGATATTTATCCGTGCGGGGCACCGCAACAAGGATGACAAGCGCAGCTTTATAAAAAATGTCGTAATAAGGGGAATCACCGCCACTGCGCAAAGCCAGATTTCAAGCTCGATTACGGGAGTTGAAGGCGGGCGCGTCGAAAACGTATCCATCAGCGACTGCGTTTTTAATCTCTTGGATGGAGGTCCATCATCCGACGGAACAGAAAAAGTTCCCGAAGAAGTTGGATCATATCCCGAGAACAGGATGTTTAGAACTTGCCTTCCCTCCTACGGCATGTATGTGCGCCATGCCGACAATATAACTTTAAGAAACATACAATTCCTACCTCGCCAGGCAAGCCCTCAAGGCCGTCGGTCGTGTCCGACGACGTAAGCGGATTGAGAATTATAGATTGCGTTTACGAAACACCAACATTTGAAATAGCCTGCCAAAACGTACAAAAATCCGGCAATATCCTGCTTGGGAAGTAATGCCAAAACGCTTGGATTAAGCTTGGTCGTCGGAACGCATTAAACTTCCGGCGACAACGAGAAGCGGAATAAAGACCATAGCCATGCAGACGACATTTGCTGCTAAAATCGCAAGCACAGCCGGCAATGTGCGCTCCCATCCCAAAAGGATGAAAGACGACACCAATACAGCCAAACTTGTAAGCACCGCAAAAAGATTTACCGTTTGCCAAAGCTTGAATTTTCCTGTCCGCTGCCAATCCTTAAAAAAAGGGCTAGACGCAAATGTAAGCAAAAGGGCGAATTCCGTCAAAATCAGCCCCATGCTAATCGATGCGTAGGTCATCAAGCCGTTTGAGAAGGAATCTATATGGGCATCGGCAATATGCGTTATGGCGGGATTGTCTATGCACAAAATATATGCCGCAAATCCGGAAACTATAAGTACAAATATTATAACCGTAAGCCATATTGCATAAAACAGACGCCCTTTGTCGGTTATCAAATTTTTTCTTTTTAAATTATCGTTTGCCATATAGGAGTTTTCGGAAAATCGCCCGGTTTCTATAATAACAAATAAATGTTTTCGCGCATAAATAGCTCTGTCCAAACAGAAAATGCGGCGCATATGCAGTACATATGCCTCGCCGCCTCGCATCCGCGTCACAGCCCACCGAAAAAAACTCGGCTTAAAGATTAAAAAAAACGCCGCGCGACGGAATCGGAAACAACATATGAGCCAAGCCGCTCAACTAAAATATTTATTGTTTTGTTATAATAAATTAAATGCTGAATTTTGATAAAATTAAACTAATCCTCCATTTCTATTTCAACGCATAAAGAGACATAAAAAACCTTAACTTACAGAATCGCAATATATTGCTTAACTACATTCCCGCCGCATCAGGCATAGCTTCGGCCGGCGCCCAATATTAAAAAAAAGCTTGATTTCGATAAGAAATCTGTGAGAATTTAACGCAAAATTGAGTTTATCTCTCTATTATTATTGAGTTTTAAGCTCAATTTCGAAAAAAACCAAACAAACTACAATAAGATATGAAGAAAATAGTCATTAGTTTACTAGTAGCAGGCGCGGCTGTAGCCGCCAACGCACAAGACAAAGCTCTTCTCGAAACACTCGTAAAGAAGGGCATGCTCACGCAGCAGGAAGCCGCCCAGATTGCAAAGGAGTCTGTGGCTGTGACCCCCGCTACTAAGAGCACAAAATCTATCAAGATTTTTGGCGGAGCGCAAGGTTGGTACACATGGGGCAAAGACAGCGTCAAGTCTGGCGGCGAAAGCCCATCCCAACAGAGCGGTTTCACACTTCGCTATGTAAAACTCGGCGTTGAAGCCGACGTTGGCGCTGGTTGGAGCGCAACGGTCGTAACGGACTTCGGCACAGAAGGTCAAAACAGAAACTACCTCGACAAGGTTGTAGCTTCCAAGAAAATCGACCTCGACTACCTCAACGGCACACTCCAGCTCGGTCTCCGCAAAGTCAACATGGGCTATGAACAGAACATGTGCGACTTCGGCCAGTTGGCAATCGAACGTTCCGTAGCCACATTCTTCTTTACCCGCGCGGACAGCAATGGCACAGGCGACAAGAACTTTGGTTCCCGCACAGTCGGCGTATTCTGGGACGGCAACATCACACAAGTTGACGGCCTCTACTACAGCGCTGCTGTAACATCCGGCGTTTCTGAAGGCGGAGAATTTAATCCTGTTGGCGACCTTGGCGAAAGCAGCAGCCTCTCGTTCTGGGCGGCAATCGGATACAAGAACGTTGCCGACATCAAGGGCGAATCTTTGGCTTACGACCTCGGAATCAACTTTGGATATGCTCCGCAGGGCATGACAAATTATGACAGAAATGCAGACGCCAAAGGAAGCGTATGGGGCATCAATCCTTATGCTACAATCTCTTGGCGCGGTTTGACACTCATTGGCGAATTCTTCCTCCAGCAGGCTGAAGACTACACCCCGGGTCGCGACGGCATTGGCCGCACTCCTATGGGCGCAAACGTAACGGCAGCCTACAAGATGGACATCGGCGAATGGGGCGCAATCGAACCCGTATTCCGCTTCTCCTGCATAACAACAAACGGCATGGGTGCTGAAACAGAATCCGGAATGTACTTTGACGAAGCAATGACATTCTTCGGCGGAGTAAACTGGTATGCTACCCCTGCTGTTAAGACCTCTCTCGGTTACGAGTTTGGCTACTTCCAAGGTGCATCTAACAGCCATGGAATTGATTTCGACACAGCAAACCGCCTCTACGGCAACACTGTTCGCGCACAGGTTCAGGTATTGTTCTAATTTAATATAACAGCAATATCTAAAAAAAACGGCGGCTCGGAAACGTGCCGCTGTTTTTTTATTAGTAAAAGCGATGGAAATATAACTTGCGCCTAGAAAAAGAATAAATCCTTATAAGATAATTCTATAATAGGCAAAATAAACGGATAAATAAAATTTTAAACCGGTTAAATATTATATGCCCTAAAATGTGCCGATTTTCCTATTTTTTCGCAAATATGATATTTTCAGCAGACTTGTAATGCGTTTCTTGCGGAGACAAAAAAATCTTTGAATTCTTTTTTAACGAAAAGTTTATATCAACCGCATTCTAAGATACAGTAGATTTGTATTCTTTTGCAAAATCTAAGCCGGAAATCCACCCGCGCTTAAACATTAATATTCCGACGTTGCAATTCCCGCGCCCGCCAAGCAAACACCCAATCCGACATGAATCGTATTGTCCGCCGCTTTTGAAAAGTTAAACAATAGAACCAAATTCCAAAGGCGAAAACAGCAGAAGCACAAAAGCGTTGTTATATAGGTTAAGACAATTCCTTTTGAATCATAGATGAAGCCCTTGCTACAATATTAGAACAAGGCCTTGAATCGTAATAAGCTTGCGTGCGCGGATCAGGAGTGGGAGGTGTCGGAGCATCAGCGGCAAGCTTCAAGAGTTCGCGGCAAACAAGGGAACCGTTTTCGGAAACGAATATTTCAGCCAAGCGTTGAGTATCTTTATAGACCTGTTCTTTAGCCTCCAATGAATCGGAACCGGATGCGTTTTTAAGCCCCCACAACATTGCGCAAGCCAAGAACGCGCCGCATGTTTGACGCATTCTGCCTACCCCTCCGCCAAGAGGCGCCGAAATTCTTAGGGCGGTTTCTTTGTCTATGCCTAGCTTTGGCGCATGCGCCGCAAAAACGGACTGCGCACAATTGTATCCGCACTTAAAAAGTCTTGATGCTTCGTCTTGCATGTCGGTTGTATATTTTTATTAGGAATTGAATTTCTCGCGCATTTTTTCCTTAATCTCGAGAGATGCGCGCATGGAACAGAATTTCGGCCCGCACATTGTGCAATGGTGGATTTCGGAATTGTCGCGAGAAAATTCCTTGTCGTTGCGGCTGCGAAATTCCCGCGCGCGTTCCGGGTCAAGCGAAAGGTTTATTTGATCCTCCCATCGAAATTCTGCCCGCGCCAAACTCATTGCATTGTCTCTATACTGCGCCGCAGGATGGCCTTTTGCTAAATCCGCAGCATGTGCTGCCAATTTAAAAGTAACGACTCCTTCGCGGACATCGTCGCGATTTGGCAGCCCCAAATGTTCCTTTGGCGTGACATAACATAGCATAGCTGTACCCTTCCAGCCTATTATCGAGGCTCCGATGGCAGCCGTTATATGGTCGTACCCCGCAGCGATATCGGTGACAAGAGGCCCAAGGGTATAGAAAGGAGCTTCATCGCACCAGTCTAGCTGTTTTTCCATGTTCTCTCCAATCATGTGCATTGGAACATGTCCGGGCCCTTCGCACATCACTTGAACGTCAAAATTCCACGCTCTCCGGCACAACTCGCCCTGAACTTTGAGCTCGCCAAGCTGGGCTGAATCGTTGGCATCGGCAATAGCTCCCGGACGCAATCCGTCCCCTATCGAAAAAGCTACATCGTATGCCGACATTATCTCGCAAATTTCATCCCAATGTTCAAAAAGAAAATTCTCCCTATTGTGGGAAATCATCCATTTTGCCATAATGGAACCGCCGCGCGAGGCAATTCCAGCCATGCGTTTTGACGCCTCCGGAAGGAATTTACTCAACACTCCGGCATGTATTGTAAAATAGTCGACCCCCTGCTCTGCCTGCGCTATTAGGACATCGCGGAAAATCTCCCAGCTTAAATCCTCCACCACGCCGCCGACCTTTTCAAGAGCTTCGTAAAGCGGAACCGTACCAATGGGCGTCGGACAGTTGCGAATAATCCATTCTCTCGTATCTACAATATCCGCCCCTGTGGATAGATCCATTAACGTATCTGATCCCCATTTTATTGCCCACAGCATTTTTTCAACTTCTTCGGGAATTGAAGAAGCCATTGAACTGTTGCCAATATTTGTATTTATCTTTACAAGAAAATTTCTCCCTATTATGGCTGGCTCCAATTCAGGATGGTTTATATTTGCCGGGATAATTGCGCGCCCTCTGGCTACCTCGCGCATCACAAATTCCGGAGTTATTTCAAAGTTTCGCCCTTGCGCAGAATGTTCTATAAAAAGGCTGTCTCGCGGAGCAGACGGCCCCATTTTCCCCTCTAAGGAATTTAATCTTGCCAGATTTTCACGCGCCGCAACATATTCCATTTCGGGAGTAATAATGCCTTTTCTGGCATAATACATCTGAGTTAAGCGCCTTCCCTGTTTTGCCCTTAAAATCTGCCTGCCACCAAATGGATTTTTGGGAGAATCCTTCAGGACGCCGATTATTTCGGCGTCTTCGCGGTCAGATATCCAATTTCCGCGGATTTTCGGCAAACCTCTTGCGGTATCAAAATGAAAATTCGGATCCCCCCACGCACCTGACGTGTCGTATATGCGCACTGGAAGATTGGGAGTGCAAGGCGCACCTTTATGGTGGGTCGGAGTAAGCTCAACCTCCAGCAAACCGACCTTTAACCCATTAAATTCGGCGTAAACCTTGCGCCTGCGGGAATTATCTAAAAACAAACTTCTTATATCCATTTTCTTACAAAAAAAAGCGCGCGGGCAACGCGCGCCAAATAAAGAGAAACAAAACTAGTTGCCGAGCGCCCTGGGAGAATACTCGTAAAGAGTCTCTCCGTTAATAGTCACCTGGGTTTCCGCAATCTCATAATCGACCCCAAATACACCAAATTCCGGGAAGCGAAGGAGATTTAAATAGGTCTTTGTGGTCCTATCTCTCGGGTCGTCATTCATAAAAGTCGACGCTGAAAGTTTTGACGCGCAATACACATGGTCTTCCCCCATGCGGTAGTTCCTAAAATCCAAAAAGGTGCGATAAAAATTTACGCGGGATTGGAAACTAGAATTTGTCGTTTGGAAATTAATGCTGGCAAACGTAAAACTCTGCTCGCCGCCATTGCCGAAATCAATTATCGTCTGCAACCCCTGTTTTGCTAAGGTGTTGTCATTCCACATGTCAATTTTACCAATGCGTTCGCTATGCCCGTTTAAATCAAAAATGCAGGTCAAATCAGACGGGCTCTGGGTATCTATAATAGGAGTTTTAAATTGGACGGTAATATCGTCCGCAATTTGGTTGTCGTTCAGCCACACCACATGTGAGCGCCAGCCTACATACAACATCTTGCCTTTGTCGGAAGTTATCGCCTGGGCGCCTCCCCTTTTATCCAAATATATTTTTGCGCAATCGGTAATATGGGTCCATCCCATTACATTACTCTGAGTTCCCTTCAACCAGAAAACTCCTTCGGAATGATTTGGAGCATTGAGCTTTCCACCTCCGGAAAATACTACATTCATTTTTGAATATATGCCGGTATTGAGAATTATATCTCCGCTTGCGTAGTCCATCCATTCATCATATTTACCGCGCTGAGAAAATGAAAACCGGACTTCGCGATACTCTCCGGAAGCCATTTCACCTTCAGCCGTGAAATTTTTTCCCAAAAAAGCCAAATCGGCATCTGAAGTATTCTGAACGATGACCTTATGATTGCCGGAATGCGCCACAATTATATTCGTATCAAAGGAGAATGTGCCTATATTGCGCTCTTTTGCAATAATTGTATACGAACCTTTAATATCGCTGTTTAGAGCCTTTTTATTGAAAGTTATGCTGTTATCCGGCCCGGATATCATAAGCGGGGGCCGGTCTGTGTTATTTATTATCATTTTGCCCAAATCCACATTTTGGCTGAGCATTATAGTAGGCGTAGTTGAAATTCCGTCAGAGCCGTTGGCACCGCTTCGGAACATCAATTTCATTTCATCAGACTCGCCAGGAATACTAGACGCCGGTTCCAGATTGTACCCGTTTGGATTTGTCGTATTATCGTAAGTATCCTTCAAACTCCAATTGTTTATATTAGTATAATATCTGTTATTTGAACCGGTGGCGGAACCGCGAGTCCAGTAATAAGTTGCGCCCATGACCTGCGAACAAGCCAGTGATACGGCAATTATCGCAAAAATTTTATTTTTCATATGTAATAAAGCCAATGCAAACGTTTTTAATTCGTTGCAAGTCTGCAAAAGGCGGGATAAATTGTCAACCATACTTTTTCAATCGCCTTAAAAATAGGTTGTGCAGGATGTATTTCTTAAAGCGGAATAATATTTCCCATTTTCATTGCAACTAATTTCGATGAACCTTTCTCCGCGCATATAAAAAGTTAGCTTAAAATTGCTTGACAATTGAAAGCTCTAACGCACGATGTATCCATATATTTTAGATGCGATTCCCAGTGCGGGATATGGCGTCAATAAGGATAAACCTGCCCCCATCGTCTAGTGGTTAGGACTCCTGAACCTCATTCAGGCGACATCGGTTCGAATCCGATAGGGGGTGCCACTTTAAAAATAATATTAGGTCTATTCATTTAGACTGACAAAAGAAAAGACTGCATTAACCATGCGGTCTTTTTTTTCACTCCTACTATTCCTCTTGCCCTTTCATCTCTTGCCACACCACAGAATTCGCATTGGCATCTTATTTTGACATACTATCTAGAGCAAGCTATGCACTGTATCCCGTAAACGAGCAAGCCTTATATCAAACTTAGGCAAACCCGCCCGGCGGCGCGATATTGCTTTGCTGGGCTCTAAAGCTCTACACTTTCATAACGCAGTCGCAAGGGCTAAAAAAACGCCATAGAAAAACACGCCAACGCCCTAATTCTCGGCAAAAGAATTTCCCTGTATTTTAAGTCTTTTTACAGTTCCTTTTTCTATGTAAACACCTAAATCCGATATATTTTCTGATAGAACAAACTTATTGTTTACTATGCTGACATCCCTGGACCATCCTACATAAAAACAACCGCGGTATTTTAGCGGGTTCTTGCGCGGCGTTGGATTGGAAAACGTATTGTTCCTAAAAATCAAATTTCTTACAGAAGTCACGACCGCAACCACACCAAAAGTATCTTTAAAAGTATTGTTTTCAAACATTATATCGCGCAAGATGGGATAGTCGGTTTTCCTGTAAGACGGATCCGTAAAAAGATACACGCCCATATATATGTCGCGCTCATAGCCGTTTGTCATGCTTCCCGATGGATTGCAAGTGTCGAATGTGCAATTGCGTACAACCACGTTTTCCACGCCGTAGCCCTCGCACCAACTGTTGCCGGTAAAGCCGGTCTCGATTTTAATGGCGCCCATTTCATTATGAAAAAATCGGCAATTTTCAACCGTAACGTCGCGAGCCAATATCAAGACACCCCGGGCGCGGTTGTCGTGAAAATAACAATTGCGCACAATCATATTGCGGGTGTCGTACTTCTTAGAGAACAAGACAAAATACACGCCCTTCATTTCGGGAATTGGCTTGTCTAGACGCACGCGATAAATTTTCCTTTCCTTGTCGACAAGCGTTTTTTCTATTACCTTTCCCGTAAATCCCGCAGGAGAAAAATCGTCCTGCCTTAACTCTATCTCCTCGCCCTCATTATAGAGATACGAGTTTCTAGCGTTTACCGAAAGCAAAGTTTCGTCGCTTTCGCGGTCCATAATAATGGAGCAGTCGTGCATATTGATGCAATCGTCTGCCCCCAGGGAAAATTCGCAATTTTCCATCTTCATATACCCTTGGGACTGGGCTATGTGCAGATGGTCGGCGGTGGTTGTTATGGCGCGGCGTTCCGAATTCGGAGGGCGCACTATGTTGACATTGTCAAAGTGCCAATATTTTTGTGTTCCAGAAACAGTAAACGCGTGTCCGCTGCAAGAGTAAATGTTAAAGTTTCTCAAAGTCAGGTGGGTGTTTGAAAGCATGCTAACGCAACCGTATTCGTAATATGAATGTTGCAAGCGATAAAGCTCTCCGGCTTCAAACGGATTTTTCGTTTTTATGCGCAATATATTGGAGGCAATCCACTGAGTTTCCACAGGCTTCCCCCTTCCGACAAACATATTAAAAGCCAGCGTTTTGCCATTTTCTATTCCTACTGATTTCGTCTTTGGGTCGTACGCGGAAAATATTCCTATGCGCACGTCTTTTTGGGGAAAATCTTCGTATTCCAAGAACTTTATATCAAAATATTTATCGTTTCCGCCTACAACCTCGACTACGCTCGCAAGCGGATTGGAATTCCAATCCCAATCAAAGTTTAGATTTTCCAGCAAAGTTCTTTTGCAGCGCGCAATGCTTAATGTGGACGGCCCAGACTTGCGCAAGTTTTTATTTATTATAATCGTAGAGCCCTGCCCATCTATGGTAAAATCCTCAAAATCTTGAACGATAATCTGCGTGCCGTCGAAAGACTTATACGTTCCGCGCGGTATTACAAGTTTAGAGGCACCTGTTTTTCGGCAATGCTCCAATGCTTTATTTATTATGGCTGCAGCATTATCGACATTTTCGTTCAGTCCAAAATCGGCGGCTGAAACCACAAGCCCATTTTTAGGGGTTGGCAAATCCACGGAAAATTCTTTTGCGCCGGTGGGAATTTTTTTCAATTTTGATTCGTCAAACGCTTCCGCATTTGCTGAGAACGGTCTAAATGAAGTAGTATCATCCGCCTGCCTTAGGGTAAGGTTTTTTATTTCTCCCTTTAACTTTCCATGCATATGAAACATAACAGCGTATCCGCCTGCGCCCTTGAGTGTTTTAAAATTCACCCTGCCTTTCATAAATTTGCCGGGCTTGGTCGGCAGAGAAGAACTGGCAAAATCGTTCTTTTTAAAATTCATATCGCGCACGACCACAATAATGTAATTTTCGGCGGAAGGCTCGCACTCTAAAATATAGTCGAACTCCAGAACGTATGCGGTATCGTCTTCAAGCAGCCCCCCCATTAACGAAAAAAGGCTTCCCCAAGGCGAACCCTTGCAGTTGAAAGTTATTTTGTTGTCTGAAACTTGAGAACCTGCATTTAGTTCCAAGTTCATAATATCTTTAAAAAGAGTGAGATTTTGCGGAGCCTGTCCTCCGTTTTGGGCAACTGCGGCAAGTGCGAAAATATGCACCGCCAAAAAAAACAACAAGCATCTCTTCATTTTTTTACGCATTCATGTTCAATAAGACGGGCAATCTTATATTGTTCCGCAAACGAGCCGTCAACCCTAAATCGAGATTAATGCGATACGGGCAAGCTAAATATTTTCCGGTCCGGCTAAAAATTGGCGGTAAAACCTGGCATATTCCGAACTAATAAGCTGCCGCCACGCAAAGCAAACCGAACGAATTCCCGCAAAATAAGCGCAAAACCCAACTGGAAAAATTGCCTCAATCCTTCCTTAAAAACTAAAAACGCTAAAAAAACGGCTACCGTTTCTTCTTCAACGCGCGTTTGTAAACCCATCCACCAATTACCAATGTGGCAATCGCCGCCACGATATACGACGTGTCAAGCTCCGCGCCAAATCCGACTGGGCCGCCGTGCGACGGGGAAATCCAAACAATGTATGATATCACGATAAACGTCATGAACATTCCCGGCAGCAAACTTACATACCCGTTTTTCTTTTGCTTAAACAGCCATACCGAAGCCGCCATCAAAGTTGAAGCCGCCAAAACCTGGTTTCCCCAAGCAAAGTAGTTCCAAAGTTGGCCGAAAGATTTTTCGCTTGCTTGCGACCAAGCCAAGAGTCCTATTATCGCCAATATCAGCGGAATGCATGTGAGAATGCGCTTTTGCACTGACTTCTGGTCTATGCAGAACATCTCCGCCAGGCTCAGGCGCATGCTTCGCATTGCAGTGTCCCCGGAAGTTATAGCCAAAATTATTACCGCCATAACGGTTATTAGCCCCATCCAGCTTCCAAGAAAATGCTTTGTAATGACAAGCAGAACATCGTTTGGATTCATGTTGAAATAGTCGGGGAAAGTATTATATATGGCAAGTCCGGCAGCAGCCCATACCATTGCAATCAAACCCTCCACAACCATCATTCCGTAAAAAGAAGATTTAGCTTGGCGTTCGCTTTTAAGTGTCCTGGCAATAATCGGCGACTGCGTTGCATGAAATCCCGATATTATGCCGCAGGCAATCGTCACGAATAAAAGGGGGATTATCGGATGTCCGTTTTCCGCCGTCCACTTCATGGACTCAAACGCAGCGGATTCATCTAGCAACGACGGATTGTCCAAGAGATTCCACATTATTGAGAAAAGCACAGCAAGAGTTCCTATCAAAAGCATCGCTCCGAAAAACGGATATATCTTGCCTATAATTTTATCTATGGGGAACAATGTCGCCAACACGTAATACGCAAAAATCCCCACAACCGACGCCCAAAATATTCCGACCGACGGGAACGACTTGTCTATCAGATTTGCCGGAATGTTTATAAATACAGCCACAACCAGCATCAGAAGAAAAATCATAAAAACCGAGAAGAATTTATAATATCCCCCTCCCAGATTTTCCTTTATTAGGGCGGGCAAGTTTGAGCCGTCCCTGCGCATCGACATCATTCCGGACAGAAAGTCGTGCGTGGCTCCGGCTATAAGATTGCCTATTGGGATTATAATAAAAACAATCGATCCAAATTTTACGCCCAATATCACGCCAATTACAGGGCCTACGCCGGCAATATTTAATAGCTGGATAAGCATATTTTTCCAATGGGGAAGGCAGACGTAGTCCACGCCGTCGCACTTGGATATGGCTGGAGTTTCGCGGTCGTCCGGAGCTATTATTTTCTCTATAAAACGGCCGTATGTAAGGTAGCCTACTATAAGCAGAACAAGACCAGAAAAGAATAATATCATTGGTATCGTGTTAAAATTTGTTTCTATTTCGCCAACCGCTATGCGCGGAAAGATTTAATTTTCTAAAAATAACATTACTGCAGTCAAGAATTCTTTTATAAATCCAAATAACAGATAATCATAAAGAGGAATTAAACGCAGCTTCAAAAAATAATTGTTCGACAAATTAAAATCACGAGAAAAGATATGAACTTTCTTATGCTGAAACAATTTTTCATATTTTTTAAAGATGTGAAATTCCATGCCGCAGCCGTGCCTTTGGAGGCGCGCTGGGTGCGCTTGCGCGCTGCTGAGTATCATTGTCTGTCGACAACCAAATTCTGGCGGTTTTCATATGCAATATATGCGGTTCTTTCATATTAGCCACAGCAATAGAACTTAGGACAAAGATACGAAGCGAGCTGGAGAGCCTTGTTTCTATAGGGTTTTGCGGGGGATTAAGCATTTTCGCCTCGTTTTCAAGGGACTCGGTGGCGGCGCTTCGCGCAGAGAATTTTTCCCTATTTTTTATAAATCTTTCGGCGAATTTTATATTGTGCGTATGCGCGGTTTTAGCGGCGCAATTCCTGGCGGAGAAATTGCGCTATATTTCGGCATATTTGAAAGATTCGGAAGAAAGCCAAAAATACGATTCGGCAACCGGCAAAATATTTGACGCAATAAGGCACTCTTTCTCGAGGCCAAATATCGAAAAAATTCCTACAATTTCCGAGCGCGCGATGGTTCAGCCGCGCACCCCGGCTCCTCCTACGTCCCAATCAATCCCACAGCCTCCAATTTGTCCTCAAGGCGGAACTGGCTCAACCGGAGGGGAAAAATCATGAACTCGGTTGCCGTTGCTATTTTGTGCGTTGTTTCCGGCGGAAGCCTTGGAGCGCTACTGCGTTTTACGCTCGCAAAAAATTTCGACGCAAGCGCAAGCGGATTTCCGTTTGGGACGTTCGCGGCAAACATGCTGGCGTCTTTTCTGCTGGGACTATTCTCCGCATTGGCTAATGCTGAAGAACTTTCCCGCACTGCGGAAATATTTCTAGACACTGGATTTTGCGCAACGCTTTCCACATTCTCCACCCTAGCCTGGCAGATAGCGGATATGCTTAAAAAAAGGCGGCTGCTGCTTTGCTCGCTATATTTCACCGCCACGTTTTCCATGGGCATGGCTTTATTTTTGCTCGCCGAAGAATTGGCTGGCTAAACACGTATAAACAAGGCGGAATAGTCCTACGGCTCAATCGTAAAATTTTATGAAATGCGAACCGTTTTGAAGAATCTCAAGTCGAATTTTCACGGCGTCGTCTGGGATGGCTTCGCCTGCCATTTCGGGCCACTCCACGCACACTATCTTGGGACTAGGCGCAATTTCATCTATTAACAAGTCCTCAAAAGCCTCCGCCCCGGAAAGCCTATATGCGTCTATATGCACAAACTTCACACCTTTGGAAGCTTCGTAAATAGAACAGACGTTAAAAGACGGGCTTTTTACCGCTCCTTCAACGCCAAGTCCTGCTGCCAAACCTTTTGCAAAAGCCGTTTTGCCTGCGCCTAAATCGCCCGACAAAGCGATAAAGGCGTCCGGCTTTAGCGTCTTTGCATAGGCGGATGCCAAAGCAAGCGTATCCTCCGCAGATTTGCTCTCAAAGCCGCGTGACAGAAGTCCTGCAATGTCGGATTCCACCATCAACTAAAGGCGCGAGCAAAATTTGCGCATTCTATCCAGTCCTTTTTCTATAACGGAATCGGCTACCGCATAACTGAAACGAACATTTGAATCGGATCCAAACGCAATTCCAGGAACCAGAGCAACTAACTCCTCTTCAAGCAGCTTCGCGCAAAAATCGGAGGACGCCATTCCGAAAGACGAAATATTCGGGAATAGATAGAACGCTCCCTTTGCCCTGCGGCAAGAGATGCCGTCAATTGAGTTGAGTCCGTTCAAAAGGGCAAGCCTTCTTCTGTCGAAGACCTTAAGCATTTCATCCAAGGATTCCTTGGCCAACTTAGGATTTTCTAAAGCCGCCAAAGCGCCAAACTGGGCAAAAGTTGTCGCGTTTGAGGTTGTTTGGCTTTGCAAATTTGCAACAGCTTTTGCAATGTCGTCCGGCGCGCACATAGTTCCCAAGCGCCAGCCGGTCATCGAATATGCCTTGCTGAATCCAGATACGACTATCGTATGCTGCCAAGCTTCCTCGGAAACGCTTGCCGGACTTGCCGCGACGCATCCATCATACATAAGGTACGAATAAATCTCGTCGCTCATGACCAGAAGGTTTTTTTCAACCACCAAATCCATTATCGCTTTCAATTCGTCAGCCGAATAAACGGATCCGGTCGGATTTGAGGGGCTGTTTAAAATGATAAGCTTTGTCTTGTCGGTAATAGCCTTCCTCAGCTGTTCCGGAGTGACTTTAAAGTCCGCGGCGTCGGAAGCATACACGAACACGGGTTTCCCGCCGCAAAGTTTCACCATTTCAGGATAGCTGACCCAATAAGGCGCGGGAATTATAACTTCGTCTCCGGGGCTTACAACCGCCTTTATGGCAAGATAGCAGCTGAATTTGCCGCCGGGGCTCACAGTTATGTTGGCTGCGGAAATATTCTTTATTCCCTTAGTTTCTGTGTATAATTTTGCGAGGGCTTCCCGCAGCTCAGGCAGGCCGGAAGATGCTATGTATTTTGTCTTGCCGGATTCCACAGCTTTTATGCAAGCCTCCTTTATAAATAGAGGCGTGTCGAAATCTGGTTCGCCGGCGCCAAAACCGCAAACGTCCTTGCCTTCGGCCTTCAATTTCTTTGCCTTTGCGTCGACTATCAATGTCGGCGAAGGCGCAATGTTATTAGCCCATGTAGAGAGTCTGTTATTCATAACTTTGATATATTGAGAAAAGATACATGGCGCAAACGAATCAATACTATTATCCGTTTTTCACCAAATATTACAATTTTGTACTTTTTTGAATGGAATTATTTATTATCCTGCAATATGCAGTTTCCAATAAAAGAACGCCCCATAAAGCACCCGGAATTTTGCCTTGAAAAACGCGGGCCTAAATTTAAATATTCGCAAATAAACAAATTTAAAAAAATGGCTTCAAAAGTACATTTCACGGACATGCACGCAACCATGCGCGCAAACCTTCAAAAAAAGCTCGAAATTCTAATGAAGAAAACGGGCTTTGAAAAAATCGATTTTTCCGGGAAGTTCGTCGCTGTAAAGCTGCATTTCGGCGAGCCCGGCAACCTTGCATATCTGCGCCCCAACTACGCGAAAACCGTTTGCGACTACATAAAGAAATTGGGAGGCAAACCCTTTGTGACGGACTGCAATACCCTTTATGTAGGCGGAAGGAAAAACGGACTTGACCACTTGGACAGCGCATATATGAACGGCTACAATCCATTTGCGACCGGAGTCCACACTATAATAGCCGACGGAATAAAGGGACTGGACGAACACTTAGTTCCGGTAAAAAACGGCGAATATGTAAAAGAGGCGAAAATCGGATCCGCAATAATGGACGCCGATATAATAGTTTCTCTAAACCACTTTAAGGGACACGAGCTTACCGGATTCGGAGGTGCATTAAAAAATCTTGGAATGGGCTGCGGCTCCCGCGCGGGAAAGATGGAAATGCATTCGGCGGGGAAACCCGTTATAAACCAAGATCTGTGCATAGGCTGCGGAATGTGCCGCAATATTTGCGCGCATGACGCTCCGGCGATAAAAAACGGCAAAGCGGCAATAGACCATCAAAAGTGCGTAGGGTGCGGCAGATGTATAGCCGTATGCCCCAAAGACGCCGTAACGCCTGCTTTTGACGAGGCCAACGACATTCTCAATTGCAAAATAGCCGAATACGCCCAGGCCGTGGTGCAAGACCGCCCAAATTTCCACATAAACATAGTAATAGACGTTTCTCCATTCTGCGACTGCCATGCGGAAAACGACATTCCAATCGTTCCGGATGTGGGAATGTTCGCGTCATTCGATCCCGTGGCCTTGGATATGGCGTGTGCAGATGCCGTAAACAAGCAGCCGGCTATAAGCGGAAGCATTTTGGAGAAGCACGGACATTCTCACCACGACCATTTCAAGGACGTTTCTCCGGAGACAAACTGGATATCGGCGCTCGAACACGCGCAAAAAATAGGCGTTGGATCAATGGAATACGATCTGGTGGAAATATAATATCCGGCATGATAATTGCCACAAAGCTGCCCAGGAATATCTGCAAAGGGAGCATCGCCTCGCATCCGGTGCCTGCTTAGACTGCCCGGGAGCTGCGCCTTGCGCCATTTTGGACCGCCTGTCCATTATAATATTCTCACTGTTTTGGGCATTGCCCAGACTTGTCTGCTCATTCCACTCCGACTGCGCGGCAATGTTTCCGCGCTTTTCAGGCGTAAAGAATTTTCAGGAAGAGAATCCATCCATTCCCTCCCCCAAAAAATGCCGCCGCAAATTCATGAGCGCAATCTTGTCTGGCAATTTAGCAAACATGGCATTTGGCAGAGTTTGCCAAAGCAATTGCGCTTGTTAAGATACATTCCAGCAAAAAATTTTCACTTAAAAAACACAATTGCAGAGTACGCTCCAATCAGCGCAACTCTATCATTATCGGGCAATGGTCCGACCCTTCCACCTTCTGGAGTAGCTCCGCTCTTGCGACGCGCTCAAGCAGCGTGCGCGAAACAAGGGCATAATCTATGCGCCATCCTATATTCTTGCGGCGCGCTCCAAACCTGTAGCTCCACCAAGTATATTCTCCCGAAGCCCCAGGATTCCGCTCCCTCCAAACGTCAGACAAGCATGCTCCGTCCAAAAGCTCTGAGAAATCCTCGCGCTCCTCGTCCGAAAACCCAGCGTTTAAACGGTTTTCTTCGGGATTTGCCAAGTCTATCTCACTGTGTGCGACGTTAAAATCCCCGCAAGCTACGACATTGTCGAAAGACTTAACCAAACGCCTAAAATCTACGTCCCACTTCATCCGGTATTTCAGGCGCGCAAGAGCGTGCTGCGAATTCGGCGCATAGACTGAAAAAATGTTGCAGCCGCCTATCTTTGCGCGGGTTAGCCTGCCCTCGCGCGGATGCCCGTCCATAAGAATCTCTCCTCCGTCGGAAACGTCTAGGTTTGTAAGAATGGCAGTGCCTGAATATCCTTTTTTATCGGAATGGGAAAACAAGGCATTTTTAAACGGAAGTTCTCCAAGCTTTTCAAGCGCCTCAGGACTCATGCGGGTTTCTTGCAGACAGAGAACGTCGGGAGAATACTCCTCCAGAAAGCCCTCAAAATTTTTTGACATTATAGAGCGCAGTCCGTTTACGTTCCAAGAAAAAATCCTCATTTTACCCCCCTAGCAGATTATGTCGGAAATAGCCTCCAGAAACTTGGTTTGGTTTGACACGTCTTTAAGGCCTCCCAACAAATCGTTAAACAGCTTTTTCTTTTGAGACTGCAAACGGCGCACCCTGTCTTCTACCGTGTCTTGGGCTATCATTCTATATATGAACACATCCCCCTTTCTGCCTATGCGGTGCACGCGGTCAACCGCCTGTTCCTCGACTGCCGGATTCCACCAAGGATCCGCCATAAATACGTAGTCGGCAGATGTAAGAGTGATTCCTGTGCCTCCGGCTCGGAGGCTTACTAGCATCAACGCGCCGCCTTTAGCGCTTTGAAACGCCTCGACCGGAGACGCCCTGTCGCGAGTAGAACCTGTGAGTTCGTAAATATTTCCGGCGCCGATTTTCTGGATTAAGTTCGACTTTATTAAATCCAAAAATTTTGTGAACTGGCTGAAAACTAAAACTTTTTTCCCTCCTTGGTACAGCTCCTCCGCGCGGTCCGAAAGCACAGAAATTTTACCGCCGGTCTCTGGAGCACCTCCAGCGCCTATCCACGGCAGCAAAGCGGCATCGCACGCGGCTTGGCGTAGGCGCGTAAGAAGCGATAATATCGTGAATCTATTCCGTTGCAGCGAAGCGTCTTGCGCTGCGTCGCGCAATTCCTCCCTGGCTTTCGAGAGCAATTTTTGGTACTCTGACGCCTGGAAATCGGTCATCGGGCACATTAAATCTATATATATCTTTTCAGGCAGTTCAGAAGCCACTTCGGTTTTCAAGCGCCTGAGGACAAATGGCGATATTTGCCGGCGAACCTGCGCAACAGCGTCGGGTTTTGAAGCTATCATTTCCTCGAAAGCCTTGCGTGTTCCCATAAGCCCCGGCATGAGCCACCTAAACGCGGTCCACATATCCAAAAGCCTATTTTCCACTGGAGTGCCTGTGAGAGCAATTTTCCTTGCAGCGTTTATGCCCATGCAGGCAACGGTCGTTTTTGCGTCGGGATTTTTTATAAATTGCGCCTCGTCCAGCACTGCGAGCTCAAATTTTATCTTGTCTATTTCCGACTTGTTGCGCCTCAATTGGGTATAGCTTGCTATCAGCAGCCTGGCGTTCGCGTCAATGCCCTTTGATGTCAACACCCCGCATTTTATCGCCGGAAAAAACTTTTTGACCTCTGAAATCCACACGGGAATCACGCTTGCGGGGCAAACGACGAGGAACTTTTTTTCTCCTGAGCTTTTAGAGCGCAAATAGTAGTCTATTATAGAAAGAGTCTGAAGTGTTTTTCCCAGCCCCATTTCATCGGCAATCATCGCGTTGCAATCGTGCTCAAAAAGCCTGACGGCCCATTCAACGCCGCAAACCTGATACTTTCTCAGGAACTGCGGCAACCCAAGCGGATTCCCTTGCCTGCCGGGTTCGGAAAGAGACTTCATCCATTTCTTTAACTCACCGGCAAGCCCCATTCTTGCCCCGCCGTCCGAAAGCGCCAGCAGCATATAACGCGGAATTTTGCCCTCCTTAAAACCAAAATCCCTACCGCGCTCAACCTCCCGTACAAAAGCAGTATCGCTTGCCGAAACGCGCACTATGCCGAACTCCGGAATTATGCGCAAAGATCCTACCCCCCCCACTAGCTTAGACATTTCGGATTCGTCTATTTCCTCTCCGTCTATGCAAGGAGTCCATTTAACGTCAAAATCCGCCGAGTCTCCGCGAACCGGCCTTGCCACCGGCCTAAGCTCTACCTTGCGCTCTCCGTAAGAAAGCATGTCTACGTTCGCGTCTTTCCTTATTTTAAAAAACTCGCGCCATTTATCCAACCCTACTTTAAGAAAGCCCGGAATTTTTGAAATGTCCGAAAGCACATAGCTGTCTGCTTCGTATTTAAACGAAGCTTTGCGCGCAAGAGTTGCCAAACGTATGAGATTTTCGCATTCTTCCGGCTTCAGCTTGGACACGGGAATGCAATTCCCCCCAAACGCCCGGCGGGTTTTTCCGTCGGGGAGCTCCCAATTGGCGGTAAATATGAGGCCTTTGCGCCTAGATGAAAATGTCAAACTAAGCGTCTTAAATATCTCAACAGGCTCGTCCTCCACCGGAAGGGAGTGGGCCTCAGCCGGAGGGGTTTCAATTTCTTGAACTTTATTTGAGGAAGATTCATCGTAGTCTATAAATTCATCGCTGCCTAGAACGTCCCCAACAAGCTCGGATATTTCGTACATCCCGGCGACGGTAAGCGCCGCAGTTAAAAGGCTGCTTTCGTCGGAACTTCTATAAACAAACCGGTCGCCCTCAAAATCTATAACGCAATATGGTTCTGAACCGTCTTCCATTCTGGCGCAAATTATGGCCTCGTTTTCGTTCAGCTCCAAAGTGCGGATTGCGCAAGTTTTGTACAAATGGCGGCCATATTCAAGCTCCGCCGATTTGAACGGGCGTTCCCAATCGCGCTCAACGCGGCGCAACCACAATCCCAATTGACTGTGTTTGTAAACACGCTTTGCCGAATGCGTTATATCCATATGACATCCCGTTGGAAATGCGCGGATTTACGCAGTCCGCGCGTCAACCGACCATTTGTAGACTTGCGCGTACTTTTCCGCCGACGCCGACCAAGAAAAATCCCTGCCCATGGCGTTTCGCCTGAGGGCGGTAATGTCCGGCTTTCTGTCGTACCATGTGGAGCACGCCCAACCTATTGTGTTGTAAAGTGCCGAAGTAGTTGCGTCGTCAAATAAAAATCCCGTTCCAATACCAGCGCCCTCCTCATATTGCGACACAGTGTCTGCAAGGCCTCCTGTTCGCCGAACTATGGGCAGCGTTGCGTATATCATGGAATACATTTGGTTTAATCCGCAAGGCTCAAACCTGCTTGGCATTATAAAGAAATCGGACCCAGCCTCAATCATATGGGAGAGCTCGTTGCTGTATCCTATGTACGAGGCTATCTTTCCCGGATTAGCCGCCGTAAGCCCCTTAAACGAATCCTCTAGCCAAGGCTCTCCGCTGCCCAATACCATCAATTGTATATTCATGTTATCCACAAGCGGCTGTGCTATGCGCGCAAGCAAATCCAACCCCTTTTGGTCAAACAATCTCGACACTACGCCAAAGAGCGGAATTTTTGACGACACCTTCAACCCTACGCGCTCCTGGAGAGCGCGCTTGCATGCAGACTTTCCGGACATATCTGCAAGGCTGTAGTTTGACGCTATCATGGGGTCGCTAGCCGGATTCCATTCTTGAACGTCCACGCCGTTTATAATGCCTATAAGGTCGGCCGCGCGGAATTTAAGGACTCCCTCCAGTCCGCACCCGTACTCGGATGTTTGGATTTCGCGCGCGTAAGTAGGGCTTACAGTCGTAAGCTTGGTTGCGTTAAAAAGGGCGCCTTTCATCATATTAAGATTTCCCAAGGCCTCGCACGAATCCGCGCGGAACTCCCGCATGGGTATTCCTGCATACTCGAGGACTCCCGCGTTAAAAATTCCCTGGTGCTGCAAATTATGAATTGTAAATACGGTTGCTGAACGCCCCAAAATAGAGTTGCGCAATGTCGTGTTTAAATATACCGGGACAAGCCCGGTAGGCCAATCATGGCAATGAATTACATCCGGAATCCATCCGGTTGACAAGCAAAAGTCCAAAGCCGCGCGGGAAAGAAAGGCAAATCTGCCGCCGTTGTCGCCGTACGACTCGCCGCCTGAATTGTATATGCCGTCGCGCTGGTAATATCTGTTAAACTCCAAGAAGAGCGCTTCGGCCTTCCCCAGAGGGGCGCTCCAAACCGACGCAAACTCTTCTATTCCCAAACCCATATGGATGCTGAAATTGTCGAATTTTTTTACGAATTTGGGCGTGCGCTTTACCGAGGAATAGAGCGGAGTAAAGACTTTTACATCATACCCGTCGGCGGCGAACTGCTTTGAAAGAGAGGAAACCATATCCGCAAGCCCCCCCACTTTGGAAAAAGGAGCGCATTCGGAGGATACCATCAGAATCTTCAATTTCATACATTTAAACCTTTCAACCTTACATTTTCGCACATTTAGGGCGCCCAATGCAATCGTTTTTCTTGCACGGCGCAAAAAAAAGTCCACCATTGAAAATCTATGCCTACGCTATATACATTCACTGCCAATTTGCTGGCTGAAACCACTGCCGTTTTCACAATGCCAAAGACGGGGCAAACAGTCCGGGCAATAGGCGGAACAAAGTTTAAAGTAGGCGGTAAAGGAGTAAACGTGTCCGTTGCAGCAAAAGAGCTGGGTGCAAACACGGTTGCCGCAATATTCCCGGCTGGAGAAATAGGAGCCCGCTGCAAAAAATACCTAGACGGCAAAGTCGAATATATTTCGGTAGAACTGCCAGGACAGACGCGCGAAGGGCTAGTTTGCATAGACGAAAAAACCGGAAAAGAAACTACGTTTCTGGGCGCGGATATTCCTGTGGGAGAGGACGCGTTTGAAAAAATGGCGCAATTGTTGGAAGATAAAATCCGCCCCGGAGACATCTTCGCCTTTTGCGGAAGTTTCCCCGGCTGGAAAAGCCGGTACGCTGATAGACTATCCGGTATTTGCAAATCAAAAAACGCCAGGATTTGCGTAGATACATACGGAGCGCCGCTTGAAGATTTCGCAAAAACAAACGCCGACCTGCTAAAAATAAACCGCGCCGAATTTTTAGCTCTGTTAAAATCTGCCGCAATCCCGTTCGGCGGGGACCTAGAGGATTCCGTAAGAAAATTCCACACACCGGCGCGAATGCTCGCAGTCACGGACGGCCCAAATCCGGCTGTTTTCAGGGATGGGGATGATATATTCAAGGTATCCCCACCAGAAATAAAGGAGGTTTCAGCTACGGGATGCGGAGACATAACTTTGGCAACGCTAATAGTCGAAATGTTTTTAAAAGGAAAATCCGCCCGCGAATCCTTCAGCACAGCCGTGCGCACGGCCTCTGCGGCAGCCGCCACAAGAGAAATAACGACAACAATGTGTTAAGCAAATGCTATCGTCAACTTTAGACTATAATCTTCCAAAAGAACGAATAGCCCGTTTCCCCGCACAAAAACGGGACGAATCGCGGCTTTTAGTTTATGAAAGAAGTTCAGGAAGAATATCCCACGCCATCTTCAAGGATCTCCCCGAAATAATACCCCACCCTTACGACTTCTTCCGCAACGACGCGGCCGTATTGAAAGGGCGCATATTCGCAAAAAAAGCAAGCGGAGCAAACATAGAATGCCTACTGCTTACTCCGTATTCAACACCGGGCGTATGGACCTGCATGCTGAAACCAGGCAAACGCCTTCCTGTTGGCTCAAAGTTCGGTGTGGAAAATCTTTTCGAGGCAACTGTAAAAGAAAAATTTGAAGACGGCAGAGCCGTAGTCGAATTTCACATTCCCAACGGAATGAGCGTAATAGATGTCAGCGAAAAAATTGGCGTGGTACCGCTTCCGCCATATATAGAGCGCAACCAAAACTCGCCAGACTACGACCGGGATTTTGACAACGCGCGTTATGAAACGGTGTATGCCGATTCATCAAAACGCGTCGCCGCCGCCGCGCCTACGGCCGGCCTACACTTTACAAACGAACTTGTGAAAAGATTGGAGGAACGCGGAAACGTATTCCACAACCTTACATTGCACGTCGGAATAGGGACATTCCAACCTCTAAAAAGCGACATCGTTGAACAGCATAAAATGCACTCCGAAATATACGAAATTCCAGCCGATACTCTCCGCGCCATAACGGGATCCAAATTGGGCAGGCTTGCCGTCGGCACGACATCGCTTCGGGCGATGGAGGATTTTTGCCGCAAAAACTCCGAAAAAACCCTGGACATTTCTCGCGGTTTTGCAGACGCGGCATCCCTGTTTGTATATCCGCCACAAAAAATCATTTCAGCGGATGCTATGATTACGAACTTCCATCTTCCGCGTTCAACCCTCATGTGCCTTGTGGCCGCATTTATTTCTCCGGGGGAACAAGACGGCATAGAAATTTTAAAACATATCTACTCTATTGCCGTTGAGAAAGAATATAACTTTTATTCTTACGGCGACGCAATGCTAATTCTTTAAAGCGCCGCAACAATATTAACGCTTGCACGCATTGCGTTTGGAGCAATTCCCGCCCGAAACAGTCAAGAAGTTCTTTCCGTAAAGCTTTTCTTTTATCAATTTTTCTAGCCGCAAAAGCTGGTAGTCGGAACGGCGCAAAATCAACGATTCCAAACTTTGCATGAAAGATTCCGGAGAATAATTTGCCGACTCCAACAGATACAAGATAATTGCATCCTTATTGACTCGCAAATACGTCTTTTTTTCCTCTCCCCGCTTTGCAAGGCCATTTGATAAGTGCCCAAATATCTTTCCGCTATAAAAACTATTGCGCACAAACTGGTCAGACCTGCCTATAAGCTCCCCGGCTTCTTTTGGGCTGAACCATTCCCGCCCCTTAGGGAAGAGATAAGCAAAATGCTCGGCCATCTCCACAAATCCGTTATCTTTCATTGCCGAAAACCTCCGCTTCTTTCGCGTTTAAGGCGCATAAAAGGGTTATTACTTCATATTTTTCAATTATTTTATCCATATTCATCGATTTTTTTGTTGAGATTTATAATAACTTTGTATATTGTAAGTATAGAATATCAACAATAGTTATTTCAAAATGTCAAATAAAAAATAGAAAAATTCTACTTTATGAAAAATAAACATAATAAATCACCGGACAAAGAATTTGCCAAACGGATGAGAACATTGATGGGGAACAGGAACATAAGGCTTGTCGACATATCCAAGGCCACAAATAATGCCGTAAGCACTGTAAGCACATGGAGGCGCGGCAGATATCCAAGAAGCATTGCCACAATACGCAAGCTAGCCGAAATTTTTTCGGTGACTCCCGAATACTTAATGAACGGCAAATGCAACGGCGACGAAATAATATTCAGCAACGAATCGCCTTCCGGTTTTATGCGTGCCACCAACGAAGAGGAGCAAAATATAAGAAAACACCTAGAAGCCCTAATTGAAGATTGCCAAGGGGACAAAACAGTCTTAGCAGAGATACTAAACAGGCTGCACAAGGAATTTCCGCTTAAGAGACAACGGGCGGCAGAGAAATCTCTGCGTTGAGGTATTTTGAAACAAGCTGAACCTCCGAAATATTGAGACTGCGAGCTGCCTGTTGAAGAGCCTGCGCATTTTCAAATTTGCAAACGTCCATATCCGCAACTGAGAAAGGCAGCGGCAAAATAAAATTATCCCATGTCGGCAATGAAATAAAATGCCTGGCTGTAATCCTAAGAAGCAGTATATTAGCGCCCGATTCTTCGGCAACCCTTAGAAATCCAGACTTTGCAATATTTTTGGGTCCTCTGGGTCCGTCCGGAGTAATAAAGATATCCGAAGATTTAAGACGTTCTATAAGGTCTAAAATCGCTCCGGCGCCGCGTCTTTTAGAAGACCCGCGGACAGTTCCGATCCCCATAAGATAAAACAGCGCGCAAAGATACGCACCGTCGCGACTTGCACTCACAAGTCCGGACATAGGATAATGCGGTCGATATAAATACTTGCACATAGGCAAGAAGAAAATCCTGCTATGCCAAGCCAATCCTATAAGCCTTCCTGGATTAGTAAGCATCTCTAGAGATTGCTCAGATACCCTTATTCTAACAGTCAATTGCCACAGCCTAAGAAATAAATATAAAGGCAGTATAACGCAAAAATGTTTAAAAGAAGGCTCGTTAATTTTTATATTTTCCATTTAATATGCACGCTAAGATAAAAGTAAAATAAGTCTATAAAATAAAGAATATATCGAATAATAATAAAATCACAATAGGTTAAGTCTATTTCCAGCAAGAATTTTAGAAATGTAAAAAGCAAAATTTAAACTTAAAAATTTACAATTTAAAAAAAAATCAAAAACGTTATTGACAAGATACGCTTAATTCGTAGCGTGTACATAATATAAATTTCAAGGGGTGGTAGTTCAGTTGGTTAGAACGCCTGCCTGTCACGCAGGAGGTCGCGAGTTCGAGTCTCGTCCATCCCGCCACTTTGAAGAAGAACCGTCCAGAAAGTTGGACGGTTTTTTTCTTACCAAACTCGAACAGCGGTTGAATTCTTCAAACCGCAATTCTTTATCACATCCCGCCACTTTAAAGAAGAACCGTCCAGAAAGTTGGACGGTTTTTTCTTACCAGACTCAAACAGCGGTTTGGTTCTTCAAACCGCAATTCTTTATTATATAATTCATATTTACAGGAATCCATCTATTATATTTGAGCGTTTATTTATTAAACGTTTTTGCATAATCCGAAAATCCTCTACCACCATTTCGTCCAGAGATAAATACCACATAAAGACAAATATTATAAGGCGCATTCTTAAACTGCCGTGTTAAGTTAAAGGGAACCTGCTTTGCTAAGAAACAGTTTCAAATAATCACTTCAAAACTTACAATGCACGAGTAGGCATAAAGTTTTATATAGCCATATATTGCCAACGGCGCCTTGCTAGATAAAGATATAATTTTTTATCCCAAAAGATATTTAGCTCAAAAAAAATATTAGTTTTCCGCTACGCTACCATTTTTACATTGAAGGCGCATAATCGCGCAATTTTAACGCGCAATATATGGAACCAATGAAGCCATAAATTCTTGCGCTGATTTTTGGAGCGACTTTGATATATTGTCTATTTTTGCGGCGACTTCAGGTTTTGATTTTACGTAATCTTCAAACTTTTCCCCTAAATCGATTTTACCTGAAAAATATTCCCTATTAAAAAATTTCTCGAGTTCTCCGAGTTGATTTCTCACATCTCTTGCAAACGCATCAAATTTTTCTTTAATCTCTGGCGGGCATTTGGAAACATCTATTTTATCCAATCCTTCAATAATTTTATTAATATACACAGAATTTATAGATTCCCCATCAGGAAGATTTTCGAACGTCTTTTTAAAGTCTTCTATAAACTTCATTACCGCCGCTTTATCTGTCTCAGAAGCTTTTCTTGCGGACGCCATCCCGGAAAAAATATCTTGTATAAAAGAATTCTTGGCAACTTGTGCATTGGCAATGCAATGGGCGAATATAAGCGCCGCAAGCATCGGCAGAGACAAAAAGCCTACCATAAATTTGATAAATTTTATTTCCATCGCTACATTATTTATAGTTCTTTATTATTTGTACAAAACAATGAACCCGCAAATTAACATTTGCTTATGTTGAATATAAATCGCCTGTTCGCCGGGTCAATTAAATAGCGCAAATATTACTTGATGAAAAAGTACGTTGTTTCAATAAAAAGCCGCGATGAAAAAAATATCGTCCGCAAGTGACATCCCGCATATTAATTTAAGTTGCATAAGGACAAAAATACGCATTTTAATTATGCTTGAACTTTAAAATCTCGCACAATAAAGATTAAATATGAAACGTAAACAAAGACTTATTAGAATCGTGGCGTTTATTATAACAGCCGTATTGCCCTGCGCATATCTCTGCGCCGGAGAAATCTCAACCGACCTTTCCAAACTTCCGCAGCCGGCGCTTGAATTTGCAGCCAAAATTTTCCCCAATGCAAAAATAGTTGGATTTGAAATAGACAAAGCCTTATTGAAACCTGTTGAATATGACGCCACGCTATCCGACGGAAGTAAAATTGAGTTTGATTCAACCGGACAATGGACTGATATTGAAAGCAAGTTTACCGGTATTCCGCTATCAATATTTCCGGCTGACATTGCAACATATTTGGAAAACAATTATAAGGGACAAAAAATCAAATCCGCATCTAAGGAAAAGTATGGGTGGGAAGTAGAACTTGCAAACGGCTTGGAGTTGAAATTCAACGCCGCCGGAAAATTTGTCGGAATAGAAGACTAAATTACCTTAAAAATAAATACGCAAAATTGCCGTCTGCGCCTGTGTCAGGTTGCATTAAAATAGATGAAGTATTGTTTGACAAAATAAGATGCAGGCAACATCCTGTTTCAAATTCTACAAGAAAGGAAAAAGCATGAAGAATTATTTAAGTATCGCCCTTCTTTCCTGCTTATTTGTATTAGCTTCGGGCTGCGCGCTCTACGTCAGCGAAGATAGCTACGCAATGGCGGGAAGAAACGAATATGTCCTTAAATATCCGGGGCTGGAAGCATCTAAAGACTCCCTTCATTCAAAAGTATTGCAGGCCTTGCAAAGGAGGGGATGGTATATAGAAAGCGACGGAAACCCGATTAAGGCAAAGCTGACTGAAATACGGCAGACTGCAATAGCCTCATTCAATGTCTCTGACAACCGCGTAGAAGTGGATACAAAGGGGTCTATGGTTGACGGCAATAAACCTTATGTCCCCAAACGTTATGTTGACAACGTTATGGCAACTGTACGCGATTTGCTGAAACATTAATATTTGCAATAAACCGAAAATAAGAAAACGCGCGCAATTTCTTGAATTGCCGCGTTTTTTTGTGTTCTATAAAAGTTTTAGCCTAAATAAACGCTTATACGAGAACAAGCTTCGTCAACTCAAGGCCGCACAAACAATATATCCGGATTACAATGAAAGTTGATGTGAGCCTGAATATATCAGACTTTAGACTCCGTATTTATTTTTCCCCAAAACAACCTCTAGGCCGCCAGCATTGCCGGAAGCAATAATATTAAAAGGATTTGTTTGTTTTTTTCAGTAAATTCTTGCGGACAAGCATAACTGCAACCGCAAATATACCCAAGACCGCCGCAGCTGCAGCCGGCTCCGGAATTGCTGTGTACATGACATACAAAGCATTATTGTCTATCTTAAACTTTGCGCCCCACTCATCGTAAAACGTGTTAGCAACGAAATCAGATGCGTCGAAATCCTCGGCCCCCTGCTCAAATGACATTATTTGTATCCACTCGTCGAGATAAAATAATATCTCCCCGCTAAATTCAAACTCCGCCTTGGAAAAACCATCACCTTTCTTTAGCGCACCGGTAAGATATATCATAGAGGCTTCGGCATTGCCTTCGTCGTTCATAATAACGTTGACTAATACCTTGCCGCTTGTCCATATCAGATTTTCACCGTGTAGCTGCGCCGCCTTTTGGGAAGAAGAAGACCCTGGATCGGTAGAATAATGTGCGGTTACGCCGGACACTTTAAGCGTGCCGCCCGTAAGCTCTATGTCGCCAACGCTCAAAACGCTGAAAATTTCCATTGTGCCCTTGCGAACCTCAAGGCCGCTAAATGTAAAATATTTATCGGGTTCCCAAGTCGGCAGGAGCGATTGCGTGCCCTCGCCATTCATCACGACTTTCAATTTTGCGCCGGCAGACTCCGACAATAAATATCCATTATAAACACACGAAACACCGGCAGCATTCGCAAATACAAGAGTCGCCGAACCTTTTGTTTCCTTATTTACGCGCGTTATGCCGTTTCCCTTAAGGCCTCCAGTTTGCACTACAGTATTTAATTCGTTCCCATCGGAGCATGCAAGCAATACCCATAGAGGATTGTAGCCGTTCCCGCCGTTAAAATTAACGATACCACCTATAACGGCGTCCGGATTCTCAATAGTACCGTTATTTGAGCCAACATTAAAACTTATAGTGCTATTCCAATAAAGATTTACGTCTTTTGCTATTATTAGCTTCTCCAAAGCCGTGGCTAAAGAATATTCTCCCAACGACAAATTTCCACTTAACGATTGATTGTCGGAAGCCGCCCCCATGATAATATTTCCACTGCTTGAATCGCTCTCATTTCCAGAAACAACAAGCGTAAATCTATTATCAAAATCTCTTGATTTTATAACTGTATCGCCCTCAGATTCTCCGCGGTACTTTATTATATTTCCGGTTACGGTCAGAGTAGGATTGGTTTTATTGTCGGCATAAACAGTAAAACCGTAAGAAGTCTTTACACCGTCGGTCTCCGTATAGTGGTTTTGGAAAATCAGATCTTTTATAGTCTCTCCGGATGTCGATATTGACGCATAAACCTTATATTTCATAAAGTTTACGTCGAATATCGCATTATCATTTGCGTAAGGCTGGTGATCTTTTTGCACATGGTTCTCGTCAGACCAGTTTACACTATAGTTTCCCCACCAACCTCCTTCATTATTTCCCCAATAATAGTCGTCCGCGTAGACCGTAAGCATGCAAAACGAAACAATATATAAAGCAGAAACAAGTTTTCTCATTTGGACTCCTTTTTATATATTTAATAAATTTAATTTATTTTAAGTCAATCTTTTAAATATTATTTAAGCAACAATTAAATAGTTTTCTTTTAGAATTAAGAGCGTTCTGGCAACTTATTTGTCTTTTTACATTCTCTTGCGCCGCAACGCAAAGCCGAGCGCCAACACGCCGAATAGTGCGGCTACCGCCGCAGGCTCCGGAATTGCTGTGTACTTGACATACAAAGCATTATTGTCTATCTTAAACTTTGCGCCCCACTCATCGTTAAACGTGTTAGCAACAAAATCAGATACGTCGAAATCTTCGGCGCCGCCTTCAAAGCTCATTATCTGAATCCATTCGTCCAGATAAAACAGTACGTCACCGCTAAATTCGAATTCAGCTTTGGTAAATCCCTCTCCCTTCATTAAAGCGCCAGTCAAATAAAGCATAGCCGCCTGTGCGTTTCCGTCTTGGTCCATTCCGACCGATACGGATATTTTGCCGCTCGTCCAAATCAGATTATCGCCGTGCAGTTGCGGAGGCTTTTGAGAGAAAGACGAATCGGTTGAATATTTGGCGTAGGCTCCCATTATTTTTAGGTTTCCTCCCGTTAGTTCTATATCTCCCACGCTCGCCACGCTAAAAATTTCCATTGTGCCCTTGCGAACTTCCAAGCCATTGAAACTAAAATGCAAATCCGGCTCCCATGTCGGAAGAAACGATTGCGTGCCTTCTCCGTTCATTATCACCTTTATGGAAGAGTTTTCAGAATTTGTTTTTATAAAACCCTCATATTTACAAGATACTCCTGCCGCATTTGTAAGCTCGACAGTTGTATTTCCGCAAGAACCATAATTTGTAACAAATGATCCGTTGCCGGTTAATCCACCGATTTTTAAATATGTATCTTTTACGACCCCATCTACTTGGTTGTTCACATAAAAATTCGGATTTTGACCGTCAGATCCAGCCATATTAACGATGCCTTTTACAAGCATATCCGGATTGTCGCTGCTTCCGCTTCCGGTTCCGACATTTACATAAATACTTGAGGTTTTATTTAGAACGATATCCCCTGCGACTTCAATTTTTGCCAAAGCCCCTCCCGACGTGTTGGCGCCCAATACTAAATGGCCCGATATACCCGATGTTGGATCGTCTGCAGTGCCCACAATAATGTTTCCCGTAGAAGAGTCTCCCTCCGTCCCAGAAACAATTAAAGTCAAGCGATTATCAGCTTTTTCGGATGAAATAGTTGAATCGCCATTACTTTCACCGCGATACTTTATTATATTTCCGGTAACGGTAAGCGTTGGATTTGCATTATTTGTGGATGTAATAGTATGCCCCTTCGACGTTCTTACACCATCAGTCTCGGTATAATGGTTTTGGAATATAATATCTTTAACAGTTTCTTCCGATGTGGATATTTCGGCGTTAACTTTATAATCCATAAAGTTAACGTCAAAAATTGCATTGTCGGTTGCATAGGGCTTATGGGCTTTTTCTACATGGTTTTCATCGGACCAATTGACGCTCCAATTGCCCCACCAAGAACCTTCATTATTGCCCCAATAATAGTCGTCGGAATAAACTAAGAGAGCATATGAAATAACAAATAAAGCAGAAACAAACTTTTTCATTTTGAGGTCTCCTTTTATATATATTGATAATTGATAAGATTAATTTATCTTGTGTCAACCTTTTAAAATTATTATAAACTTATAAACAGAAAGGATTCCAGCCCATTTTGGGCCGGAATCCTATTTCTACTTGAATAAAATCCACTAATATGTCAGGTAGCCTTATTTTCTTTTTTTCCATGCCGCAATTCCAAACACGAATGCGCCTAAAATCACCGCCGCCACAGCCGGCTCCGGAATTGCTGTGTACTTGACATACAAAGCATTATTGTCTATCTTAAACTTTGCGCCCCACTCATCGTTAAACGTGTTAGCAACAAAATCAGATACGTCGAAATCTTCGGCGCCGCCTTCAAAGCTCATTATCTGAATCCATTCATCCAGATAATACAGAACATCCCCGCTAAATTCAAATTCGGCTTTGGTAAATCCCTCTCCTTTTTTCAGCGCTCCGGAAAGATAAATCATCGACGCCAAGGCGTTTCCGTCTTCGTCCATTGAAATGTTCGTTAAAATTTTGCCGCTCGTCCAGATTAGATTATCTCCGTGCAATTGCGCATTTTTTAACGAGGAGCTGGTTTCAGTCGAAAGTTTTGCGGTTGCGCCAATGGCTTTAAGATTTCCTCCCGTGAGTTCTATGTCGCCCACGCTCGCCACGCTAAAAATTTCCATTGTACCCTTGCGAACTTCCAATCCGTTGAAAGAGAAAGACTTGTCCGGCTCCCAAGTTGGGCGAAGAATTTGAGTGCCTTCCCCGTTCATTACTATTTTTATTTTAGTATCGGGGGAATCTGATATTATATATCCATTGTACTCATAAGATGTACCGGCAGCATTTGCAAATACAAGAGTCGCTGAACCCTTTGTGCCGGATTTTGTGTACATTACTCCGTTTCCCTTTGCCCCGCCGACTTGTATGACAGTGTTAAATTCATTGCCGTCTGTACAAGATTGCAATCCGAATCTAGGATTATAGCCGTCTGAACCGTTATAATTTATAACACCGTTTATTACAACATCGGGATTTTCTATTGTGCCGCTATTTTGTCCTACATTTAGATACAATGAACCGCCCCAATAGAGGTTTATATTTCCGGCAACAGTAAGTTTTGCGAGTGAAGAGGAAATTGAACTTCCGCCCAAATAAAGGTCTCCATTGTAGCTGCCAGTATTTGAAGAATCGCCCAATACTATATTTCCGGAGTCGCTTTCTCCTTCCTTTCCGAGCACATTTAACGTTATGCGGTCATCCGCGCTTCCTGACGTTATGTAAGAAGAAGCATCGTATTCGCCTCTTTCTTTAACGAGATTTCCCAAAATATTCAGGTTATGAGACCCTTTTTCGCCCCTGACAGAAATAGAAAAACTTTTTCCCGTCTTTACGCCATCGGTTTCAGTATAATGGTTTCTAAAGACTAGATTATTTATAGTTTCGTCCCGAGTCATTGTGGCGCCATAGGAAAATTCCATTATGCTGACGTCGAATATCGCATTACCCGAAGACCCGGGAGGATAAGAAGCCTCCGTGCCATCTTGATAAGTCCAATTGACACCCCAATTGCCCCAATCTGTTCCCGAATTATGACCCCAATAAAAATCCGTACAATAGCCTAGTCTGCACATGAGGGCCAATATAAGAAAAGCGCAAAAAATATTTTTCATAATGCTTTTGTAAAATACTTTCTTACATTATTGCAAGTATAAAATTAAGATACATTTTGCAGGAGAAGCATATAAGCCAAAACCGCGCGCAAAATTTTTGCACCAAGATTTGCAAAAAAAACTCCGCCCAATTTAAGGCGGAGTTTGAAAAAGTCCTTGGATTTGGAATTAATCGTATTCTGAGACAGGCTTTAACCCTTTAAGCACACGGCTGCGTCCGTTGTTGTTTGCAGCTGTAAAGGAACGAATTATCTTGTTTTGTTCCGCTGTCCATTCCTCCTTTTCACCCTTAAATACGATCATATTAACAACCGGAGGCTTCATATTCTTGTCAAAGTAAACCTCTTTAAACAACTTGTTATAATATTTAAACAGGCCAACCCTGCCGTACGACTTAAATTTTGCCTCGGGTTTTTTAGCCTTTACTGCCGGAGGACGCGGAGTAGGCTCTACATAGAACTTATTCTCCCACATTGCCTGCTCCGGAGTTCCGGTATAAAGCGGAATGTTTTTCTGTTTACGGCGAGCATTTTCTTTCTTAATCCATTCGCGGGCTTTCTTTATGCCGGCAGCGCGGGCTTCTGCAACCTTTCGGTCATATTCCTGCTGTTTGTCGTCGTTCCACCCGGCAGCCCTTCGCTGGCGTTCAACTTCTTTTGCGTAGCGTTCCTGCGCCTTGCGGTAACGCTCAATTTCAGCGTCCGTCCAAGGCATCTTGATTTCTTCCGGATCGACCCAATTTGTGGTCAGGATATAGATTGTGTCGGCCCCCTGCTCCAAAGCCGCCTGGTAAATGCGGTATATGTTAGACTTATAAGGATTATATTCCGGAGACTGCGGAGGCTGCGGAAGAAATTCATACTTCAGCTTATAGTTGTTAGGTCCGGGACCTATTTTATTCAAGCTCACGTTTATTGGATTTATCCAGTCGGCGGCAATGCGCTTGTTGAATGCGGTTGCAGCCACCAAACTGCGCTGGAAAAAGTTTATGGTGGTTCCATTGCTGACGTCAAAAGCCATCAAATTAAAAAGAACTGTAGAAGGAAGGCCGTTTACAAGCTTTTTAATATCTTCGCGGATGACCTTATAAGTATCCAAACCGCCTCGTTCGTCAGTCATGAGGTAAGGACCGGCATCCAAACAAATTAAAACTCTTTCGGCTTTGGATTTTATCCCCATAAAGTCGAGAGTCGGAATTGAGATTTTCATTCCCGCGGTCATATCGCGTTCTGAAACCGTTGTAATACCTCCGCCGGTGCCGAAAGATGCCGGAATTTCAATTTTGACGTCGGGAGTATTTACATTTGTAGGATTGGCAATCTCAATGCGCTTTGTAACCCTGCGCGACTTTTTCTGCTGCTGCTGCACGCGAACCCTCTGTTCCTTCGGAGCATTGTCGACTTTTTCCAATGTCGGAGGAGCGTCAAATTTATTTTCCGGCTCTATAATCGACATTGTGACAACATAGCCGCTAAACGTCAACAACAATCCTATCTGAAGTATCGCAACTATAATAAATACTTGATAAAGGAGACCTCGTTTTTCCTTTTTTGGCCTGAAATGATGGAGTTTCATATTTATTTGTTCCCTTTGAAAAAATTATTCTTCGTCTTCGTAGTCCTCGTCGTCCTCGTAGTCTTCATCGTCTTCATCAACAACCTTCTTGGGTTTCTTTTCAATCTTCACGATTTCCTTTTGTCCGCGGGCTGCAAGAGGATCGTCCGGGTAAAGAGCGGCTATTTGAAGAAAGATTTCATTTGAAGCCACAAATTTGCCCATTTTTTTGTAAGCCATACCGGCATTGTAAAGTAGTTCAGGCATCCAAGGGCTGGAGAGATTGCCAAAAACTATGCCTTCGGCGTAAAGGTCCAACGCCTCGCCAAAATTCGGTTTTTCAGCAGTCGCCTTAAGCATTCCCTTTATCATTTGCAACAACGAGAAAGCCTCTTCAGAGCGCTCTACTTTCATAGAAGATAAATAGACTTCGGCAGACATTTTATTGCCCAATTGCATGTCGCAATAAACCATCCACAACACGCATTCGCTCTTAAAAGGATTTCCTTCCATATTGCCGAGTTTTGTATACCAAACCACGCATTCTTTTGTTGCGCCGCATTTGCGAAGCGTCGCCAACAATCCCATCATATCCTCCATTGCAGACATTGTATCTGCGTCGAAAGATATTTTATCGGTAATCGCCAAAGCTCCTTTTACATCCCCGCTTTTAGCCAATGCGTCTGCGACGGATATTACAGACGACAGCAAAGACGGCGGAATTTCCGGAATCGGCATTGCCAGCACCAGCGTTTTTGCCTCTATAAGCCTATTTGCGTTTAGCAGGCAGGAAATGTACATTTCCACAAATCCGTGCACCTTGCATGCTTCCTCGTCAAACGGTGTCAACTGCAGAAGCGGATAAACCATCGGGCGCAAATACACAATAGCCTCGTCCCAATTTCCCGCCGCGTACGCATTGCGTGCGCGCCCCCAGTTGCTGTCGGTCTTTACGGCAAATTTAAACGATTTAGACTTCTTGGGAACGGTCAGCTCTCCTCCGCTAGAATCTTTAAATTTAAAGTCCTTTTCAGATGCGGAAACTAAAGTCACTGGAGTTTCTTTTCCGGCGCTGGCATCAACCATCACAATGGTCGGCTTTTTATCCGCGTAATCTTCCACGTACGAGCGGTCTTTATTTGCATCCGACTGCACGGAGGCGCCATCCGCCGGCTTTGCGCCGGACACTGCCGAAGCAGACTGCGCGCAAGCAAGAGACGCCGCCACAACCGATGCTAGTATCAACGATGTTGTCTTTAAAGATTTCATAAAGTTTCTCCTTTCGGGGTGTCAAAGAATTATAGTGTCAGGCGATACTGCTTTATTTCGGAGAAATCGGGCGAAGCCTCATTGAGCTTGTTGCCCAAGAATTCATCGCATATTTCTTTAGCTTTGTCTTTGTTGTTTTGGGCCGAGAGCAACTGGGCGGCCGACAACAAAGCTTTCCCGGTCCACTTATAGCAATTTGCGAACCCTAAATAGCATCTGTCGTAATACATCAACGCCGCGTCTATCTTGGAATCCAATTGCGCTATTTTTCCAAGTTTGTATAGAGCCTCCGCGTGCGCGTTGCCGCGCCATGCCGGGGTTCGGAGGACAGACTCGTATTCGGCAATGGCTTTATCGTGCTTCCCCAACTTTGCAAAGGCGTCTGCTTTAGCCAAGGCTGCGTCTGCTGCGCGTTCATCCGAAGGGAAATTGTCTTGGATTTCTTGATATATAGCCAATACCCTGTCCCAATTCGTTTGGCGCTCTTCAAGAGCAGCCTCCCCGAACATTACGTCTATAAGGTAATCATACTCATCACGATTGCGAGCTTCACTAAACGCCTTGCGCGCTTCATCGGCTCCGTATTTTTCGTTTATCTTGGCAATCCAGACGAGCGTTCTCACGGATGAATTTTTCAAGTCGTCCGCCGTGAACATCTTATCGTACTTTACAGGCTTTCCTATTGAGTCTAGCCCCATCATTATTCTAAAGGCCAATGTATTATTTTTTGCCTTTAAAGCGTCGGAAAGGATGTCGTTAAACACTTTTTCGGTGCCGCCCTGCGGATAAGCCGCAATTTGGGCTGAATAGCGGTCAAAAAGATTTTTTAGAATGGTTTTGTCTTTATATAAGTTGGCGCCGAAAGCTTTGTCGCGCTTAAATTTTTCATACAGGCGCTTGTCTATTTTCGGATTGTCTTGGAAATAGCGGTACCTCTTGGCGGGAACTTCAACCATGAAATACAAAAGCTCCGGAAGCCTTTCGGACGCATTGTTTGCGCGGCGGACCGTCGCCATTTTGTCATCCGTCAAAAGCTTGTTTAAGAATTCAACCGTTGCCTTGAGCTTTTCGAGGTTTGTAGTGCACATTCTATCGAAATCCAATATCATTTTATCTACGCCGTCATCTTTGGGATTAGCGCCGTATTTAACAATTGCGTCTTTGTATATAGCAAGAGCATCCGCGGGAAGCCCCATCATCTCTTTTGCCTTTGCCTTGTTAAAAGAAGCCTCCGACCTTATGCCTTTCGGGAAACGCTCTATATAAACATCCATCAAGTCCGATTCCTCCTCGTACCTGTCCACGTTATGGAGAAGCTTGGCAGCCTGCATATATGCATTGTCGATAAAGCTCTGATTTTTTGTGTATAGTTCGACAGCTTTATAATGCTTTAAGGCGAGATCGACTTCGTTTACATTGGCGTAAATATCGCCCAAGAAAAATTCCGCCTCGCCGCGCAATTTGCTCTTTGGGAATTTAGCTATGAAATCCTCAAGAGTGTCGCGCGCTATTTCAAATTCACCAGCGCCAAATGCGGCCACGCCACGGCGGTATGCGCCATCCTCGGAATAAGTTCCGTTAGGATAGTCGTCTATCATTTTAACGAGAATTTTAGTGGCCTCTTTAAATTTTCCTTGAGCCATATACGCCATGCCCGACCAATACATGCACGCCTCCATAATTGCCGTGTCGGGATAATTCTTTATATATTCGCCAAAGGTCTTTATTACATCGGAATATTTGCCGGTATCAAACCAAGCCTTGCCCATCAGGAATATCATATCAGCCCCCTGCGAGTCATCATTGTATTCCTCGATAAATTTCATCGCCAGTGCAAAGAAGGAATCATAGTCTTTCTTTTGCAGGTAATATTGGGCTGTATACAGCTGGATATCGCGCACATACTGCCCGTCCGGAAATTTTCCGAGATACTCCTCTCCGAGTTTAAACATCTCGTCCAATTTTCCTATTTGATAGGCGCCGATGAAAGCTGCGTAATAGAAATCCTCTATATTTTGATGGTCCGGGAACGCGCGCAAAAGCTGCCAATAGGACCAAAAACTTTCATAACTGCGCTCAGTAAGCATATAATTGCGGGCAGAGCGCGCCATTAAGTCGACCGCATACGACTGAATGCCCTTCATAGCCTCAAGCTGGTTCTCTATCAACTTTACCTTGGCCTCCAAATCAGCTGCATTCGGGCTATTGATGCGTTTTGCGTTTGCCGCGACTTTCTTCGCTCTTTCAAGGTGGAGGGCGAGATTCTTCTCTATGGTTTCTTTTCCGAACACCATACTGTAAAATAAAGTAGCATCGCCATACTTTTCAGCTTTCACAAGGGCGTCGCCCGCCTTTAAGAAAGCCACATTCAACGCGATATCCGAACGCGTCGGAGTGTTGTATACCATATAAGGCAAATATTTTTTTACCGCATCGTAATTTTTCTTTTCGACAGCCGTTTGAATCAGCCCCGATGCGGCAAGGGACTTGTCTTCCGCAGAGGATGACCTTTGAAGCAGCAGGTCAAACCATTTTTCCCCAAGCTTCCATTCGCGCAAGGCGTAAAGCGAAGTTGCTATTTTGCGTATGACATCAAGCTGCTGCTTGTTGTTTAATTTGTCTACAAACGGGCGCTGGAGAAGTTTTCCGCGGGTTTCTGTCGCCTGAGCATATTTTTTCATTCCGTCGTAGCACGATGCCTTTACGTCAATTGCCAGACGCGCAAATTCTCCGGTCGGGTAGTTGTTGATTACCTTATCAAACCCTTCGATAGCCTTCATAAGAAGCTTGTCAGAGGGGTTTGCCTGGTTTTCCTGCAAGTAGCTAAAAGCGTCAAAATAATAAAGTTCTTCAAGCTGAGCCTTTAACGTCGCGTCGGCGGAGTCGTTTATGCGCTTTATAAGCTCATGCATGTACGGGCGAGCTTCGACATACCTCTTTTCGCCGATTAGCGCCGTAGCCTCGTTTTTTAGTTCGAGGGTTCCCATTTGAATAACATCCTGTCCGAACGCACACAATGCAGAAGCCATTGCATACGCACCGAAAGCCAAGAATACCTTTATCGTTCCAAATCTAAATGTCATGGGTATTTATAATATTAAAGTACATTTGAACGCGCACGCAGTGCCGCCCGCAAAGCCGAACGACAAAACGCATATCGTTTTGAAAAAGCAATTGAATACAATTAAGCTATGCATTTCCAGCTTTTTTTTCTCTTTTTTTAGACTGCAAATAAAAACTTTTGTGCGCAAATATAGCGTAAAAACATTTATTTTCTTATAATCCGCCGGCAAATACCCGCCGTTTCCGAGAGATAAAACTCTGCTATAAAAACGGGCGTTGCGGCTCTTATGGATAGAAATCGCACACAGATTATTAAAATTTTTAGAAAAAGCAAAAAAAAGCTTGAAGGCCGAGTTAAAATAAGCACTATTCAATCTTCAAAAATTCAAAGGGCGATTAGCTCAGTTGGTTAGAGCGTCTGTTTTACACGCAGAATGTCGTAGGTTCGAATCCTACATCGCCCACCATTTGGTGAGAAAGCGAACCGCGTTAAATAGGGCGGTTCGCTTTTTTGTATTTAAGCGGCTATAAATGGGTCAATACCAAAGGTTGTGGAATAGGTTGATTTTTTAGATTTGTCTTTCATAG
>OJMH01000638.1_pt1 | contig 43218 bp, 51 predicted proteins | sample 1597111 | NCBI WGS metagenome assembly OJMH01 (sample SAMEA2452115, study PRJEB22498) | human gut metagenome | reverse complement strand
GCAGTATTAACCTTATCAACCTGAGTTGAACCTGCGGTATTCACAGCTTTAACCTGAGTCGTACCGGCAGTATTGACATTGTTTACTTGTGTTGTACCTGCATTGGTTATCTCAGTTACCTTTTGCTGAGACAAAGCGTTGATCTCAGAGACACCCTCAGTCACAGCTTCAGTCGCAACATCAGCAGAGACATTGGCCTCTTCAGCAGAAGCTTTTGCTTGGTCAGCATAATACTTAGAGCTATAATCTACTTCTAGACCTTCATCATCAGTTACCTTGCCGTCCATCTTGATAGCCCAGTCTTTAGCTTTGTTAGAAGCTGCTACAGCACCATCTTTAGCCTCATTGGACAATCGGACATTTTCAACAGTAACAGGTACGGAATCTATAGCCATCTGAAGAGAGCCATCTTGAATAGCATCAGCGACACTATTGACATCTTCAATGTTATCTGCTACAGTCTTAATGTTACCACCGGTTACTCCAATCTCTTCAGTTTCACCTGTACCTACTCTACCCATATCGGTAAATTGAGGGGGCTTAAAGGAACCTTCAAGATCACCTGCAACCGTATTGACATCATCAATGTTATCTGCTACAGAATTAACATCTTCAATGTTGTCAGCTACAACCTTAGCTGCTTCACCCACCTCTGCTACAGACTGTGCCCAATATTTGGCAGAGTAGTCTATCTCTTCACCTTCTTCGACTACCTTACCATCCATCTTGATAGCCCAGTCTTTAGCTAAGTTCTTGGACTCTTCAGCATCATCTTTGTAACCTTCAGCGGTATCTTTAAACTCTTTAGCTTCATTTCTGAAACCTAAAGCTTCATCTCGATACCCTTTAGTTTCATTCTTTAAGTCTATGACGGATTGTTTATCGTTCTTGTAGTAACCAAGAGTCATAGCATCTTGGTCATCTACAGGGTCAGCTACATTGACAATACGGGCATTCTGAGCATCCCAGTTACCCTCATCGCCTCTTAACATAGCCTCCTTAACGTTATCTCTTGCTTCTTCAGCAATATGGAATGCTTGAAGTTGAGACGTATCAAGGTCTGTAGCTTTGAGAATAGAAGCATCCTCAAAGGAGACTATTCGTTCTGTAGCTGAAGTATAACGCCTGACTACAATACCTTCACCTTCAGCAGGGGCAGTCTTAAGGCGTATTGTAGTATCATCTAGGAAATAATAGTCAGCACCGGTATCTCCATAGTCACCACCTGTAAGAATAGTAAGGCCATTGTCCACATAAACGTGAACAAAGCTCTTCTTAAGGTAGTCAAAAGGAACTACAAAGTCAGTCTGAGTACCATTACCTGTATAATTAGCAATAGTATTTGTCATGTTTATTTCATTATTCTAAACCTGTGTATTCATCCTTTAGGTTATCCAAAGGTGCATTTGTCATATAGCCCCATTGAGGAGTGATAGACTTAAAAGATTTCCAGAGATTGTTGATATTCTTTTGCTCTTGCTCGTAGGTGTAATCATCAGGATTCATTTTAATAGACGCATAGTCTAACAACCCACGGCTCAAATTAGCATAGTTAGTTGCAGTTCTCAATGCCGGTATATTCTGAACAAGAAGATCACCTGCATTTATGTTACCCCAAAGTTTAGGAGCATCGGGGTCTACAATACGAGCATCAGAAGTAGTCTTAGCGAAAGTACCTACACCTGCGGCATTCAAGACAAGTGCAGGTGCAGCCAACAGAGACGATCTGAGAATACTAGACTCTACCATAGGCAACAATTGATCTTCTATGTTACCTTCAAGGTCAACACCTAAAGACATCTCCCAGTATTTCTTTCTGTCTTCTTCAGACATACCAGAAGTTCTGATAGCAGTAATGCCTAGGTTACCTAAAGTAGCCAATGCAACAGAGACAGAGAAGTTACCTGCCTGATACAAAGCGTCTCCTTCCTTTACTCTGTTCATTGCTTTAACTACTCTCTTAGACCAAGAACGAATAGCAAAGCTCTTAAACTGAGCCAGAAGGTTAATCACAGGACTAGCACTTGTATCCCACCTAAAGGTATCACCAAGGCTAGGCCTTAGGATAGTTTCGTCTGCTACATAATCTCCTAGTCTTCTGATAGTATTCAAAGCTCTAGGGTCTCTAGTCAAAGCATTTATATCTCTGACATTAATACCAGACTTTACGCCTACAGCAAAAGCTTTATTCAAAACTCTCTTCAGATGAGCCATATCTTTAGGTGTAATGTTCAGTCTAGTCAACGTACCCTTTCTGAAGAATCCACCTTTAGTACCACGTATCAGTTGACCAAGCATCATGCCTCTAGCAGTATCCACAATGTTGATCTGTGAAGCCTGAAGGAATCTAGTGGTAGGCAAAGCATCAGCTAATATCTGAGTACCAGACACAATATCAGCAAGAACCTTATGATCTCCATAGCGGTATCTGTTATGTCTTCTTACGTCTCCCCAGATAGCCTTAACAACAGGCTCTCTAGTAAATACCAAGTTCATAACCATACGTTCTTCTTCAGGTGTCATACCACCTTTAGCCCAACGAGTAAACAACTTGTTGAACCCCGGTATAGACTTAAGAAGAAGGCTAGGGCCATACGCTAGAACACCTGCGGCTGTTTCAGTATAGTTCAGAAGTCCCATATAGGTATTAGCTGTTGCAAACGTAAGGTTTCTAAGAATCTCACTTAAAGCATTACCTACACCAAGACCTTCATCATAGTCTCTCAAACCAATACCAAAAGTTTTCTTTGCTAGAATATCAGCGGCTCTTTCGTACTCTGCCTGTTTACCTTTCATCGTAACAGGTGCTCTGTCAACCTCATTCTTGATAGCTTTATCAAAGACATCTCTAAGACCAACAAAACCATCAGCCCCAAAGACTTCCTTGACAGCAAATTCACCTGTAGCTCTTCTATGGTATCTGTCAATAGCATCAAAGATATTCAATCTAAGATTGTCTACAGAGAATCCATCAGAATCAACAAAAGACGTATCCCAAGGTATTCTGTGGTGTCCACCATCACCGAAAGAAGACTCAGGATTTCTAGGATCAAACACAGAACGCATATGACTACCTTGATCGACTACACCCAGAGCAAAGTTATCAGCTTCTTTCTCCATCCACTTTCTGAATTCCTCAGAATCAATTGTGGGTATAGTCTCGTCTATAATCTCTCCTTCACCGGCTTTACTTTTAAGGAGATCAATCTCTTCTTGTTTTCTTATGGTGAAAGCTTTATAGACATCTGCCATAGCCTTAGCATTACGTCTAGTACCTTCAAGCACAGCATTGGTAACTTTAGTAGCTAGTCTAGCATGAGCTGTATCAGAAGAGCCTCCTATTCGAGTAGCCCAATCAGATACCTTATTGACATCCCACACTCTAGGAATATAGGTGTCAGCATCAATAGCACCTTCTTTCCACTTGCCTATGACAATCATTCTTGAATTGTCAAGATCGAGCATACCCCTAAAGTATTTAGACAGGGTATTTACACCATCGGCAATCTTCTCGTATTTAGCAGGAAGTTCTTTGCCAGACATCTTGATATACAGAGCATCGCTAATATCATCACTAGAAAATCCCATAAGATTCATGTGATTCAACATATCAGCAGAGCCCTGTTTCAGCCTCAGCAGTTCATTCTCACCGTCTCTAAGATACTCTTCGATTGTCTTATTTCTAGTGCCTACCTGTTCATAGACACCTGTAGCTTTATTGAAGGTACCTTCTTCATTCTTGACAAAGTTATTCAGGAGAACTCTAAGATCACCATCAGGTGCTACATCTCTGAACATACCGTTGACTGTTAGTTTATTTACAGAGTCAGTAAAGTATCCTGCAAGGGCTGAAGTAGCTACTTTAAGTTTTCTACCTACAGCAGTATCCTCAAAGAACTTATTGGATAACCCATTGCCATTGACAAAGTTAACTCTGTTAGTCTGAGATTCCACCCATGCCTTAGCATAGAACTTTCTTGAGGCTGCTGACATCAGTTCACCACCAGCACCAAACATGATACCTGCGGCTGCATCCATCATCATATCAGATTCAACACCTGTATGCTGCTGACTGTACAAACCAGAAGCCACATTAGAGATACCACCTGCGGCTACTCTTCCAAGCATACCCCAACCACCGGTACCTATAGTGGCTGCCCAGTTAACAGGATCAACCATAGCATCACCTAAACCAGACGCTAGGTTATCCAATATGCCTGCATCAGCGGACTTCTTGTTATACTCTATGTTGTCTCTAATTACCTCAATGGCATTGTCTATATCGTCTGCTGAGTTCAATCTACGAGCAACAGCATTGTAGGCATTCTCATTGTAGTTTACTGCTTCAAGTATCTTCTTTCGTTCTTCATCAGTCGGTATATAATCTGTAGATTCACCGAAAGGATTATCTGAAAAAAGTCTGACTCTAGCTACGGTACCCAATGCACTATGCTCAATGCCACCTAAAAAGCCTACTTCATCTTCGGCTTGTTCTTCTCTTTTCTGTTGCTGATATAACTCTTCTCTGTAAGCTTGAACACTAGAAGGGACACTAGCAGTTATACCAGAATTGACTATATCTAATTTATGAATCGGATACTGTCCACTAAAGTCTTTAGGCATTATTAGTCTCCACCTTCAAATATTTCAGGTACAACACCAGTACCACCTGCGGCTCTACGATAGTCTTCAGCCTTAACTCTGATAAAGATATTTTCTTTTTCTTTGTCTATGAGGGCCTTAAGACCTTCTTGGGTCAAAGACATAATCTCATTACCATTTCCTTTATCGTAAACACCTATAGTATTATCATAAGGATTATGCCAGATATTAACACCATCAAAATCCATGTTCCGCGCTTTCAGTTCTTTTTCAACACTGCCTGCCCACTTATCAGCCAATATTTCTGTGCCCTTAAGTGTCAGCTCATTGTTGTTAAAGAATCTCTTAGGAACCATATTGTTTCCTATTTGATAGAAGTTGTCATTGATCTGTTCAACAGCCTTAGTTATGGCCTCCTCGTTTGTCAACCCCATAACCTTATAGAAACCTGCTGTGTATTGAACAAGAGATTTAATCATAGGAGTATTGTCAATAGCACCTCCCTCACCAAGAGTAAGAAGATCAAGCTTGTCTGTAATGTCTCTCTTAATCACCCTGTTGGTTATGACTTTAACATCCTTGGAGTCTTTACTTTCACCGGCATACCAAGACATAGAACGCAGCATTTGATCGTAGCTCAAGACACCACTAGACAAACCATGAAACATTGTCTGCATCATAATGGAGTCTTTACTATCTAGGTTACCAAAAGTAGAAGGATCAGTGTTGTATATCTCCATCAGGGTAGCAAAGTTTTCAGGTGCTTCAATCCTCATATCAGGCTTAGATACAAGGCCATTTATTTGTCCCTGAATGTTTCTCATAGCATTGCTAGAGTTCTTATTGATCCACGTTCTAGCAGGATTATAGGTGTCATAAGTAGCATTAGCCATTGACGCTATGTCGTTAGGAGAATACCTACCGCTTCTTACAGCATAGTCAAAAGAAGCATCAATATTCTCTTTAGTCAACTTAATGTCTACATCAGCATCAGGATCAAAAGATCCAAGTTGTTTACCCAAAGCATTCCAATATTCTTTATTGGTGTCCCTCATCAATCTAGGATCTCGATTCTTCAGGTAAGAGTTATAGGTGTCAGCTAGAAGAAGGTTGACTGTGCTCTCTGTTGCTTCTTTATATCCCTTAGCCTCTTTCTTGTTTTGCTTGCCTCTTTGAGTTTGAGCCTTAGCTACAGCATCCCAATATTCTTTGAATCTGTCAGAGTCTCCACCATCCTCAGCTCTGATCTGCATAGCCTTTTGTTGGAGACCTTCAACATCTCCTCTGTCAACCATAGCTTCGATATTGTTAGCATCTGAGCGTCTAAGTCCCATATCATTACTATATCTAAAGTTGACAGACTTCAGCTTGAAAATTTGTATCCCTTTCTCACCACCCCATATATCACCATAGGTAATATTCCCAAGGGTGGGTACCTTCATGTCCTTCATTTGGTCAATAACTTGACTACCCCAAGGAGTAGATGAAAGGACATCACCAAGACCAGAAACCTGCTTAGCGTATTCTGTAGGGGTAAGATGGCGACCATAAGCAGCATAGGCTAAAGCCATAGCATCATTAAGTTGCTTACCATTAGCACCACCATAGGCCATCTTCTGTAAACTAGCCTCAGTCTCAATCAAGGCTTGTTGTTTGGTTCTATCATCATCAACAGCTTTAGACTTAGCAAATACCTGTTGTCTAAACTTATTGGAATTAGCCCAGAAGCCTTGATTAAAGAACCAATCGCCATCAGCCTTGTACGGATAGACATCCGTATCTTCATTAAGTACCTGATTCATGTACTTAAAGTTCTCAGCGTCTATCTCTTCAGGCTCCATGCCAACGAATTCACCATTGTCAATACGACTTTGAAAATCCTGTTGTGCTATGTCTGCAAGAATCTCACCGTGTCTGAACTTTAGTCTCTGCATAGCCAAAGGATCATCTTGGAAGGGTACATTGCCATCCTCCATCATTTGATGATATTCCTCAAGACTATGCTTTGCCAACCAATCATCAGCCAACTTATAGGAATAGTTTCGTCTAGCTTCAAATAAACCAAACAAACCCTTATTAACTTCTATAAGAGCTTTACCCCAATCTACCTGCTGTTTAGATACTACCGGTTGAATCTTTGTATTGAGCCTAGGTGCCCTGTAGTTATCAAGCTTACCTAGATTAGCATTAAAGTATCTCCACTCGTCATATTGTCTAGAGATACCTGTATTACCTGCACTATTTTGGTATGTAGGCATCTAGTCTCCTTAATAAATAAAGTTATATCTATTGTCTCTAGTGTTACCAGACAGGGCATCTAAAGATTGCCCCAAGGCTCCAAATTGAGAGAACATGTCCTGTATAACGCCGTACTTTGAGTAAACCTGATTAAAGGACTGCATTGCTCTATTCCAACTAAATCCAGAAGACTTACCACTACCACCACCGGCAGACAACGAGGAGGAACCTGCACTAGAAGCACCTGATGCACCTGTACTCAATGCACCGCTAGAACCGGGACCACCAACATTAGCGTTGCTTTGTCCTGCACTACCCTTAATGCTACTACCACCACCGCCAAAACCACCACCAATACCGGAACCAATCATAAAGCCTTGGTAACCTGCCATAGTAGAGGTGAACATTACATTGAACACATTCTCAAAAGCAGAAGTCTGCATATTATTGAAGTTATCTTCAGCTTGTTCTACAGTCTTCTTTGTCTGGATATAAAGATTATCTTTTTCTCTTCTTATTTGATAATCTTGTTGTTGATAGTTTTCAATAACACCTGTTCTACGTCTCTCTACTTGTCCCGTTATAGCTCTGGCTATTTGTTGACCTGTACGTCCTTCATATCCTGTCTCAGCTTGAGCTGCAAATACAGCAGAATTATTCTGAATACCATTGAAGGTTATGTTAAAAAGGTTCTGTTTAGCAGACGCTAGGTTAAACCTACTTTCTTGATCTAAGGCATTTTGGTTGTAGTTATAGTTTTGCATAAGAATCTTCATCTGTCTGATGTAAGATTTCTTCATTGCCTTCTGTGTGTCCCTGATACTCTTAATAGAGCCAAATAAACCAACAGTTGCACCTGTAGCCGCACCAATAATACCACCAACAAAATTACCACTCATACCTTATACCTTCTGAGTTCTTCTAATATACATACCTTCCCAACCACCAGAAACAATATTCACAGGGAGCATATTGTCACTATATAGTTTAATAGCTACCTCATTATTCAGCTCATGCACAGGGAACTTAAAGCGTCCACCGAATACCTTATTGACACCAAGTAACAAGTCAGAGACACCAAGATTCTTAGATGTACAAGTATAAGTATATTCTTTATGTTTCAAACTATTGATTACCTTAGTGTTAAACACACCAGAATCAGAATAGTTAAACCAGAAATATCTCAGCATCAGTCTCCCTTCGTCTTCAGATACAACAGCTCCTTGACTGTTATTCTGTTTAATCAATGGTCTAGACAAAGTAACATCAAGAACATATTGTCTGCCTACGAATACTTTCTTTCCTCTAAGGTCTCCTGCAAGTCTGAATACACCGTTATCATCCCATTCGCTTGTCTTATAAAGATAACCTTCAGGAGTGACAAGGAAATACGTATAGCCTTCTGTAGGAGTCGTACCATAGACATCTTTAAGTGACACCTCTGTGTAATTGTTGAAATCACTATACTTGTTTCCTTGAGGTATCGTGTACTCTATCTTTCTGTCCATGAATAGTCTTACAGGTTCATCAGGATAGTCTAGAGTGTTACCAGTCAATTCAGCTTTCTCTAGGAACAAACCTGATGGTGTACTTATAATCATGTATATATTAGCATTGATAAAGTCAGTCAATAAGACACGACTGTCATCAGTCCCAAAAGTCCATTTAAACCACGATTGTTGGATTGTATTACCGTTGACAAGAATAAACTTATAAGTATATACAGTATTAGGGGTATTATCAGAAAGACACATAATAACATTTTCTGTAGAGTTCCCAGAGATTCTAGTGATTCCTGTAGGAATATATCGAGGTACGTGACTAGAACAATCTTCAGCATCTCTTAGGTCTGCTACATCTTGAATCGTATAGAAACGCATAAGAGAGCAATAGTTCACTCTATCGTTAATAAAGTAAATGCTGTTACCAATATTGATAGGTTGAACATTAGGATTGTACACAAAGCTAGACACTTGATCTACCTTAACTGACTTAGGAGTTAAGACACCATCAGAGCCTAATACAAATTGTCCTTCCCTAGCAAACAACATAAGTTCCCTAGAGAATGGCACAGCATGAGTCAGAATGGTTACCTTATTGGAACTCACAGCTATGTCTATAGCATCCGTATCAAGGACACTCGAAGCAGTCTCAAACCAGAAGTTAAAGAAGTCTGCACTAGCACTCAAGATAATATTCTCATCTGCAATAAACCCTAGTCTATTACGATAGAAGAATATATCATTGATTGTACGTGTGATAAAGGTAGGCTCAGGGTTACTGTCTTCGTCACCTGTTTGTCTATCTATCCATTCCAAGCTCTTGAAACTAAAAGTCCCATCAGCTTCTCTGACAAGTGCATGAGGCATTGTCTGAGCATCAATCTTATAGGGAATCCCTCTAGCTAGAGTTTCTCGCCAAGTCTTTTCACTAGCATTCCACTTGACATAGTAGTCATCTGAAGTATCACCTGAAGTATAACCTTTGATTCTCAAGACAAAACCATCAGGTGCATCATTGGGCAGCTTATTTTCTGAAGCCACCCAGTCCTTAGCAGAGTAGAAGTTACCACCGGCATAACCATCTTCAATGTTATACTCAAAGTCACTTCCATCTTTCTTACGGACAGACAGAGTAGAACCTTTGTTAATTTGCTCTGCCTCAAAGGTACCTGTAATACCTACCTTATTCCAACCAGCATCAGACGTAGCAATACAACATGCATCTTCGTCACCTGCGGCTGCCAGTTGACTAAATCCAGTCTTCCATACTGCACCTCCCCAGAAACCTTCAGTAGGCTTAGTGCCAATCAAAGCATAGTAAAGACACTCTGCAACCTTCTGTGTATTGGTATATCTAGCGTGCCATGAAGAGGTACCTGAAGGAAGTCTTACACCGGCACAGAACTTATCATTAAGCCATATCTCATAGGTCTTACCATAGGCAGTACCTCTGATATCAAACAACACCTTGCCATCATTATTGTCTGGACTGAGATCATCAGTCATAGCAGTCTTAATGGTGTTGTTCAAGATAAACGTATAGTCAGCTATAGTTACAGCTCTGAATTCTTTTACAGGGTCTGTGACAGTCAGATAGCTAGAGTCTTCCTTAATGTTGACAGTCTTAGCGTTACCTTTCAAGTCCCATACTCTAAGACTACCTGAGCGCATCTCTAGAATATATTGTTCCTTCTCATCTCTATTGATAACATGGTATTTCACTTTGTTGTTACCCATAGAGTCTCCAAGTCTAGCTATGTGAATAGTTGGGGGTCTCTTCTGAAGACCTTCTACTTCACTAGGGAAGCCATTAATAAGCTCTTCTACTTGGTCAGGGAACCGTATAATATCAGGTTGCTGAGATACGCCACCCTTAAAGGAACTAATGCTTTGGGAAATAAGGGGCATATGGTACTCCTCTGTGTCTAGCTATTTGGATAAAGTCCCCATCCTCAAAGACATTGTAGTCACCTGTAGTCAAATCATAGTCAACCACATCTGCATAGGCAGCAGTCTCTTCAGTTTGAAGATGAAGGTCTAACCCATCATCCCCTAGGTATCTCATTTGAAATATTCTAGAAGAACGAACTGTAATATACTTTCTAAATTGTTCTGGAAGCTCATTGAACGGAAGTTCTTTAACGAGTATCTTAATGTCCAAACCTTCAGGAAATATGTTGGTTTGACTAAAGACATCAAAGAAATATCCGTCTCTTCGAATTAACTTATAGGTTGGAGCTTCAAACCTGAGATAACTATTAGGACAAGGAACATTTAGTTTTCCATACCGGTTATCTTCAGGGTCAAGATGTATCATTTCAAGAGTATTAAAGAACCATCCTCTTGCTTGTATTTCCTTGGATACACCTTTAAGAATTCTTTTAGCATTGATGACATCAACATTGTTTTCGTCTTCAAGGCTAGAAACAGGAGAAGAGCCTATAGAACTTAGGATTTCATTGACTGCATCTAATTCATTTTGTGGAGTTATAATCAAAGCTAATCTCCTAATGTCGAAAAAATAGCCCTAGGGCATACATATAGTACACTCTAGGGCTTATATTTTATAATTGTTAAGCTACTGTTTTCTTAGCTCTCGTCTTAGAAGCTACAGTCTGAAGAGCTTGGTCTTCTTCACCACCCTCTTTTTCTTCCCTTTCTTTGTAGCCATAAGTTTCAAGCTCAGAATCCGTCATGTCTTTCACCCACTTCTTAGCGGTAATATCGTAGGTGTTTGCATACTTAGTAAGATCAGCGGGCATAGACTACTCCTTAGGCATCGGAGCCAACCTGAGCAGTCTTCACAAAGACACCAACAGCTTCAGGTCTCAAGCCACCGTGACCAACAGCCATCTTAGCGATAATTTGATCTGCCTGATATTCAGCTCTACGTGCTTGTTCCATAGCAAGATCACGGAGCTTCACAGTACCCACAGCGGAACGATGGAAGACAATACCTTGCAACACAGCAGTAGTCAATTGAGCCTTCAGCTTGTGCTTGTTGTCAACACCATCGTTAATGAAATGCGGAACTTCAATAATTTGGAAGCCAGCAACATTCATCAAGCGACCGCTAGACGGGTCAAAGAGAGCCGCATAGTTAGCCGCATCAGGCATCAATGCACGGAGAATAGCAGAGTAACCTTCAGGAGTCGTCAAGAAGTAACGATCAGCCTGAGGCACATAGTTACGTGTAAATGCAGCACGAGCAGCAATCAGACCTTCAAGAAGCTTATTACCATAAGCTGCGGATTGAGCTTCGGCCATACCGGTAACAAATTCAAACGCCTTACCCGTACCGGGGTTTTCAAGGGTAGAATTTTCAGGAATATTTTCTTGCATACCAGCAGTCTTCTTAGCTGCCAGATTAGCAAGTTCATTGATAACAGCACAGTCAGCAGCCTGAGCAAGAGCTTCACCAAGTTGACGAGAATATTCAGAACGCACGTCATAGTGGTTCATTGCTTCGTCAATATCGGTAATCAAGCAGTCAGCCGTAAGAAGACCATCAATCTCGATGACCTTCTCGGTATGTTCCATCTTCTTACGTTGATCGTCCAAGTTGTTACCGGGTTCAAGGTACTTCGCATGAGTACGGCCCATAACAGGAAAGCTCGCAGAACGTCCATAGTTAATAGTACGAACAATATGCTTGTCCATCATAACCGTGGTACGAGCAAAAGCCGTCAGAACTTCACCTGCAAAAATCTTCAGGAACAACGCACGGCGATCACCAGCACTCAGTTGTTGACCAGGATTAGAAATAGAGTTAGCATTAAGAGCTGCCATTTAAATAACCTCTTATTATGTTATTATTTTTATTATATTATTATCGGTTTATTTATTTTTTAAAATACAGTATAAAGCATCTTTTGTTCAACAGAACGGGTATATGCAGGGTCTCTCGCATATCTAGGATCAGACATAGCTTTAATCATGTCCTGCTTTGATGCAAACCCTTTAGGTTCTCCTCCACCTGCACCTTGGGTACTGCCCAAAAGTGTAGGATTAGATGTACCTCTCGTAGCGTTCATCTTGGATTGAATCCCTGCAACCATCATCGAGATCAAATCCAAGTCATTACTATCGAGAGCTTTGTTGAACGCTTTAAGGGTACTCTGAGGAAGGTTATTGGCCGCCCATTGAGTCATCTTAAAGTATTCTTCTTCACCACCAGCAGAATCATAGACTGCCTTAGTGAATCTTTCTTCGATTGCATGTCTTCCTTCAATGAAAGACTCAACCACTTCTTTCGGATAACCTGCATTCACAAGGTTAGCCAAAGTACGACTGGAAATATTACCAGATTCTTCATATTCCTTAATGGCCTGCTTGAAGTCAACTCCCTTATTGCGGAGGTCTTTTTCAAGAGCCTTAAGAGTATCCTGATGTTTAGCTACGTCATTCGCTAGGGTAGTATCACTAGGAGAATTATCGTTGTTGCTAGAGCTGTCATTAGTATCAGCTTCACCTTGTGTAGTAACATCAGGTTCACCTTCAGGAGCCATAATGGATTGACCATTGCTCCCATCAGTATTCATCTGTACAGTACCGGTCTCTGCACTAACCTGCACATCAATATTACCGGTATCTACAGGTTCATTAGTAGGGGCTTCACCACTCATTTAGTTATCATCCTTTACTGTGTCTGTTGTGCTGCTTGGTTAGCTACGACTTGACCAGCAGTATCCGTAGCCACCTGTTGTTGATACATTTGCATCTGAGCTTGTCTTTCTTGTTCAATTTGTTCAGGTGTCTTAATCAAACCTGTTGGGTCTATATGGGCACTCGTAAACACTCTCAATGCCAGATTGCTTTGATTGACACTTTGCATAACCTCAGGGAACTGTGACAGAATTGTCATAGCCTGAGTCAAGTTAGCAAGATCATGTCCACGTCCAAGAGCATCAACACCTGTAACAATCGTAGGTTCAATTCTAGAGTCGAACTCTCCGAAGTCAGGAAGTTTACCATTGGACTGCATTTGATTGAAGATACACTTCACCAATGGCATCTGAAGTTCATTCGACAACAGAGAATAAGTACCACCTAAAGTGTCTTCAAGTTCACCTGCAACATACCGGATTTCTTCAGCAGTCACTCTGTCTCTTCCTTGGGCACCTGTTTGTACTGCACTATTCAGGAGAAAACAGAAAGACAATCTTTGTTCAATGTTAGAAGCGGTACTCATAGTAACCTGCATGTCAGCAGATTTGTTTAACTGTACAGGGACAACATCATCTACACGTCCCTTGACATAAGCACCATTTCTAGCTTTAGATAAAGCCTGTATGTTCGTCTGACAAGAAGGACTAACCAGATAGACTACTTTAGCAGCAATCTTTGACAAATCAACAATCGACTGAGAGAGAACTTCAAGACTTCTCAAGTCACCTAAAAAGTCTTCCACAAAAGAACGCCCATAGTTCTCACCATCAATCTTTGAGAATCTTATAGGCATCCACGGAAGTTTGTCTTTAGGATACGTTTGTTCACTCTTGGGTACCTTAAAGCCATCTATCTCTTGGTAAGACACCCATCTATTGCCATCCAAGTAGGTATGCGTATAAATATCTACTTTTTCATCAGAAGGCTTAGAGTCTTCGTTGGAGACAGGTCTGTGATCGGTCAGGAACTTAGAAACATAGTCTGGCAACGAAGCTCTACTCATAGTGTCTTTAGCTACAATCTGAAGGACATTACCCGTCCCATCCCTCTGAACAACATAGTTTCTGAGTTTGTAACATTTGACACCGCCTTCTTTTGGAGGAAGGAACAATAAGGCATTACCAGCTACAATGAGCTGTTTTATAGCTTCACTTAAAGTCGGTCTAAGAGAATTAGCTTCCATATACTTGACTACAGAGTTTTCAAGCATAGACAAACCAAGTTCAATGGCATCCTTCATTTGCTCGTTATTTGATTCCTGAAGCATTGTCATTGATTCTTCATCTAGACCAAACCTAAAGAAAGGCTGATTTGGAGGCAACAATGCAAGCAACAATTTAGATGCCAGATTGTTTACCCCTCTTGCACCAACTGAGTTGTAAGGTGTTGCATAGTCAGTACCACTATCATCATACTCCCTAGGGAATAGACGAGGAATGGTGTACTTTGCGCACTCTTCGGCTCTCCGTGTGTAATCCTCTCGGTCTTGGGTTAACTTGTCATAAACTGCTTTAGCTCTACCATAAGCTACATCAGTTTGTTTTTCCATGTTTATTTTTAGTATTCTTATTCTTTACCAAAGGTTTTGATTGTGTCACTCACAAGGTAGTACGTAGGATAACGATCATAGCCAAGCTTAGCATAACTATTCGCTACTTCAGGAGCACAATTAGTCTGCGCACTAGCACCAGAAGCAATATCTGCTTTTCCTTCCTTTACAAAATAGGCCATATAAGCAGCGACACTTCTAGCTATACCATAGCCCTTCTTAAGTGAGACAGTTAGCTCTTCACTAATAGCAGTAAGCTTAGGATTATACCAAGGACTACCAATAGAGAACAATACAAAACCTACAATTTCATTGATCTTAGAATCAGTAAACTTACAAAGAAAATAAGGAGTATTCGCACCCTTCTTAATGATTGACTTAAAGAACTCTTTAATATACTCAAAGTCAGTCATCTTAAAGATAGACAATGCACTAGTATCTTCAAAATACTTACGACCATTGTCCACAATATAGTTTACTTCTTCATCTGTTTCTACAAGACCAATCAATACTGAATTCTTTTCTTCACTATGGAGCATTAAGGTATTCCTTAGGTAATGTTAAGCCCACCACGAGAGCCACCTGCGGCAGAAGACAAGTCAATACGAAGACCAGACTTCCCTCTACGCTTTCTTTGTTCAAGAGTAGTCTGAGTACCTACATCGACTTCTTTAGGTTCTTCTGGAGGAGTATCTATAGCAGGAGCTGCTTGTTCAACCTTTACGTCAGGAACTTCTTGCATGCCTATACCGAATACCTTAGCTATACTTTTAACTACACCACCCATATCTATAGGTTCCTTTATTTAAGTCTTTATTAATTAAGTTTGTAATTATTATTATATAAATATCTCATATAAGAGATCACTTCTTGGATTCCTTTCAGTTTCTCTATAGAATCTTCGTAGTGAATACTCTTACGAATATCAAAAGTATTCTCCATGAACTCTAGGAAACTTTTAGAAAACTTAGGAGAGACTTTAGGTTCTTCCATAGTTTTCTCTAAAGAATCCTCAGAGTCAGCCCCAACAATACTTTTAGGTTCTACTTCATCAAAATACTCTGTCATAACCTAAAGCCCTCCTTTTATCTTCTGTAAGATTTTATTATTTTTAGTCATTTCTCTATTGTAAGATTTTATTATTGATAGAAGCTATTGATAAGCTCTTCAGGTGTCTTAAAGATGACTGTGTGTTTCTCAAAGTCATACTCTCCGTTCCACAACAGGTGAGCCATACGGTAGTTCATAAGAGCTTCCTCTAGGTTACCCTTAAAGGCTTCTCTGACTACAGCCTGCCAGAGTTCATGTGGAGTAAACTCATAACGTTTAATAAGAGACATAGCTTTCTTGTCTCCATAACCTTTAGCTCCCTTATAGCCATCCACTACATCTCCCTTCATGGTTTGATACATAATATTATTGAAAGCGTTTACCCACTTCCAATCATTAAAATATAGTTCACCATTAGAGAAGTTTAAATAAGTACAAGGAATAGTCTTAAAGTCTTTATCCATAGAGACTATAATACTATCATTATTATCATTTAAAGTACCAAGGATACCTATAAGATCATCACCCTCTAAACTATCTTCTTCCATCCAGATACAACGATCACCAGTTAAAGAAGACTTTAGAGATTCAACCAAAGCATAATAACAAGTTGGTTTACGATGATTAACTCTATTAGATTTATATTCAGAGTTTATATTCTTTCTAAAGTTATTCTTACCAGAGAAACAGAATATCCACTTATAGTCTTTATCTATATCGTAACCATATCCATGTAGTTTATCTTCAATATCCTGAAGGGTACTGAATAATTGATCTTCAGCATCAGACAAATAGGCATGACAAGTATAAAGACCATCTCCCCAATCTATATCTTTTTGTACTGCTGAAGCTGATCTATAGCACAGAATATCAGCATCAATCAAGATTCTTTTCATTGGTATTCCCTTCATGTTGGAACAGTTGAAGAATCTTAACACCCTTAGATGTCAGGTGCCAATGATTCGTAGCAAACCCACAGAAATCCAGCGAAGAGATCAATCCTCTAGATGCTGCTTCAGCTACAACCTTAGCTTCTTCTCTAGCGAAATCACTCTGAAGCTTGGGGGAAAACTCTTGGATATACAACAAAACTTCTACGAGATTATTCATTGGTGTCATCCTCCTCAAGGTATTCTTCTTCAACCATAAAGTTAATCTTAGGGAACAATTCAGAAAATACTGTCACCCACATCTCTTCAACAGTACAATCCTGTGGAGGATACATACTAACGGTTAGACTACCATCTTTATGTAGGTGTTTTACGTTAGCACCAATACGACCATCAGTTTTATGGATAAAATCAATTTTAATACTATCTTTCTTCATAGGTTTTTCTCAATGACATTCGTACCAGTTAGCTCCGATCTTTCCTTCGGTATCCAACTGACAGTTAAACTTAAAGTGTTCCTGAGTCTTTCTCATAGCTTCCTGTGCAATCTCTACACAAGCATCAGCAATCTCTTTAGTGCGACAAGCAACTTGAATTTCATCCCTACTGTTTCCCATATTGCTACGGGTGTCGGACTATATCTTTATCCCCTATTGGCATTAGGGATACTAGGCATTTCGAGACTATGGGAATCTCACCCATAGCCCCTACGGAATATTCCTAGTCTCTACACTTCCATTCTCTGATCCAATTAGAACCGGTTGAATCAGAGACTCCAAAAGTCTTATCTAAAGATGCACCTGAAATATCTTGATGTTCTAACCAATAAGCATGAGCTTTTTCTTTTCTAGGTAAATATCTAGTTCTGTTATGCTCACACTTATGTTCTATAATATCAACTAATTCCAAATGATCTATATTACAACAGGCTCGATTGTGACACTTATGATGTATCTCCTTACCTTCAGGAATAGAACCTTTCAAGTATTCCCAAACGTAACGATGATACATGACAAGTGGAGCACGCCCTTTGCCAGTATATCTAGGGTCTCTTAATCTTAAGTACCCATCTTGGTTAAGACAATGTGAGGTAGAAACTATGCAACCGTCTTTAGTGGTAGTAAAGACTAATGGTTTACCACGCATAGTTCCTCCATGTTTAGCTCGGTATTACCCTCGTGGGGCTTCACCGAATTAACCTAGTTTAACGTGCACAATGTGAAAGGTTATGCACCCATGCTTGCAACCTAAAGTCATCGTGATGATCGAATCCCCTAGCTCTCATTGCTTCTTCCCAGAAGACCACCCATTGCTTACAGACGAGAGCACCTGCGGATTGAAGCAGGAGATTAAGAGCACTATGGGGAGACCTACAATACAAAACACGACCATCAAGGCCAATAAGACAGTGAGAAATATCAAGACTAGGATTGTCACGATGAAACCTCTTACGCCATTTAACAATGTTTTTACCACCTATAAACCTTTCGTCCTCTACCAAGGCATTGTTGATAGCCTTAGTTAATTTCTTGTATGCCGGTACACCCTTAAAGAATTTAACTTTAAGAGCTTTACCTTCAGCGGCACTACCACCTACAACAGAGCCAAGCTTTGCATCACCACCCCCGTACATCATGCAATATATCATCGTCTTCGCCATGTCACGGGTAGGCAATCCTGCCATCTGTTGGTTATGTGTATGGATATCTCCATTTAAGATAATATCACCGTACTCACCCTTATCATAAGGATAAAGGAAGTGAGCAAGACAACGCAACTCAAGTCCACAAGCGTCGATACCACACTCAAGCCATCCAGAAGGTACTGTAAAAAGTTCCCTGCATTCCTTCCCATATTCCGAATGTCCTGAAGGAACTTGTGCAACGTTAGGGAAACTATGACTAGCGCGACCAGTAACAGTCCCATTAGGATTAACGCTACCGTGAATTCTGTGGATACCATCACCATCTTTCTTCTCCATCTTTAACCAAGCATAGTCTCCTTCAGCCAACTGTGAGATACGCTTTTGGATTAACAAGTATTCAAGAATAAGTTTTGTCTCCGGTATATCCATAGCAGACTGTAGAGTCTCTTCGTCTACTTTAGGTTTTCCTGTCTCTGTGAATACTGTCGGAGTCCATCCCCTTGCCATAAGGACTTTAGCAATATGCTCACGGCTGCTAGGGTTGAAAACCACCGTTTCATACTGTGGATAAGGTACACCCGCAACAATCCCTCGTTTAGCGTTGTCTCTTTTGTAGATTTTGTCTCCAATGTATTTCTCCCATGAACCAAAAGTTTTCACCAGTTTATCTTCAATCTCACTACGTTTAGCACTAAGAGTAGCATAAAGAGAAACCGCTTTATCATAATCAAAGACAAACCCATTACGTTCTTGTTTAGCCATCACCCAAGCAATGCTATGCTCAAGCTCAATGGAGGATACAGGATACTGCTTCTTAAACAACAAAGAGAAGAGTTCAAGAGTAACTGCAACGTCCTGCTTACAGTATTTGTACATCTCTTCTGAGAATTGATTCCAAGCTTCTTCTTGTTCACCGTAAGTTCCCTTCAGAATCTTTAATCTGTAACCCCAAGCTTTCAATGAGTGAGAGCCATAGAGTTTCTTAGGGAGCCTACCGGACTTAATCAAACCAATATCAATGTCCTTAATCTGTGTGTAGATGAGCCTAGCTAAGACAAGAGTATCAACAACACATTCTCTAGGGTCAAACTTAAAGTCTCTACCCATGAGCTTCTTTAATGCAGGTATGTCATATTTAATTCCATTGTGATAAACCAGACGATAACCTTTATCTACAGCATCTTCCAGATAAGCCACATAGAGATCAAGGTCTTTGAATCCAATGTATGACTTACGCTCATAGTCATAGCACCAAGCACACCAGAACTTTGAGACAGTATCTAACAAACCATTCGTCTCAATGTCTGTGATTAAGTATTTCTTTGTTGTGTAATCTACTAGATTTTCACTAGCGTTCAGCATTTCCTATACCCTCCTATAGTTTTGCCTATGTTATGTTACCACAACCCTACAATGCAAGCAATTATAAACACCCAGAGAACCATTAGGTTACCAAAGTAGGCAAACTTTTTCTTATTCTCACACAATTCGGGACTACCATCTATAGCCCAAAGAATAGGCAATACTGGAAGATTTACAATAAGATTAAAAATCACCAGAAGCTTGCTCTTGAGTGAATCCATAGTCACTTTCAATATCTCCTTTATAATCACTTAAACGTCCTGTTTCTTGATCGTAATACATGTAGCCTGACACACCAGTCTCACCACAAAAACGATTCTTAAGGACTCGAATAGTAAGAACATTAGGATTCTTACCTTGTTGATTTCTCTCTAAGCCAATCACCATGTCAGCTAACTGTGCAATACCACCGGAGCCTCTGAGCTGACTGAGAGAGACTTTTCCTCCTTCTTCGTGCCCCTTACCTTCAGGTCTCTTCAGGTGAGACACTACAAACATTGTACAACCTGTTTCTTCTACAAGTGAACGAAGGTTAGTCATCAATTTGTCAATAGCCTTTCGTTCACCGCCATCATCTACATTGTCCATGCCAGATACAACAATGGAAATATGGTCAAGAAAGATTCGTTTACATCCTAGGCCAACTATGAGGTACCTAATTTTAGACAACAAATTGCTGCTATCGAGCGATCCAAAGTGGTCGTATAAATAGAAGTTTCCATTCCCAATAGTTGCGCTAAAAGCCTCTGATCGTTCTGATTCAGAGATACTTTCAGGATATAATCGAAGTCTTCTATTACAATAGAGAGACATGAGTTCAAGCCCTGTTGTTCGATTACTTTCTTCAAGAGCAACAATTCCGCAGTTTTCTTTCTGTCCAAAATAAAACTCAAGCTCCCTGAGTAGGGTAGATTTTCCCATACCACTTCCACTTGTGATGACATAAAGTTCGCCATGCCTAGCTCCTTTAGTTTTGTTGTTCAATGCCTCAAAAGGATACGGTACACTATCCTTCAAGTCATCAATATCAGTTACACACTTTTCATAAAGATCAGTACCGGCTACGATACCATCAGGTCTATATGGTTTAGCATTCCAGATTGCCTGAATGACAGCATCTCCCTTACCATTAACAAGACATTCATTTGGGTCTTTCATAGGAAGGTTAGCTACATAGGCTTTACCTACAGGCAACACGTCAACACACTCTTCGACAGCCTTACGGCCTGCATCATCCATGTCAAACATTAGGATGATCTCTTCGAAGTTATTCAGATACTCTAGGTTAGCCTCAATAGCTTTCTTAGCTGCTTGGGCACCATTAGGGATACTTACAACAGGCCATTTGTTTCCCTGTAGCTGACTCACAGTAAGACAATCAATCTCACCCTCGGTAATTACGATCTTCTTACCATTGCTCCAAAGCTGAGAGCCAAAAAGTATGTTACTAATCTTACCCTTAACAGCAAATCCTTTGTCTTTGAAACGTAGCTTTTGACCAACACAGTTACCTTTTGAATCATAATAACAAGCAACCTGAACAGGTTTTCCTTTGTATTCCCCACAAAGATAACCATACTTTTGACAGGTTTCCTTTGTGATCTTTCTAGCCGGTAGAGCCTCATAGTTCAACATTCCGATCTGTACGAGTTCAAACTTAGACTCTGAGTTGTTTGTATTATCCGACACTATTTGCTCCTTGTCAGTATCTTTGTAGTATGTCCTGCAACTAAAACAATAACCATGCCCATCAGAATATACTGCTAGTGCATCGTGACTGCCACAATTAGGGCATGGTAAATGACTAATGAAATAGTTTTCTTTCATAAAACATACTCGATAATCTTTAAAAAAATGGGGCTACCCTAGAGTATAACTCTAAGATAGCCCCTACGTCAAGGAGAAAACAAATTGCACGGATGAAAAACCCAGTAGAACTCCGTGCGCTGTAGCTGTCCAGACGTTTCTCTACAGTCTTCTTTACCCTGCTTCATTTGTACATAATCCACAGGGCTACCTAGGCCACTCTTTACTCACCGTAAAGCCATCTGTAGTATCTCTCTAGCTCACGCTCATAGTGACTAGGAGATTCATCAAAGTCTTCGTCTGCTTCCTCCTCCTCGTCTTCTTCAGGATCATCACGATCAGGAGGCTCATCATCATAGACTTGATAGACTTTACCGGTAATGGCATCTATGTAAGTGTGCAACATATACACTCCTTTGGCATGGCAGGGGTACTTGGAATCGAACCAAGATTGACGGAATCAAAATCCGTTGTCCTACCATTGAACGATACCCCAGTTAATTAGAAGGATTCTTTAGGTGTGTACTTCTTGAGCCAACCATTGACAAAGTCTAGAACATTCTGAGGAAGCTCTTGGACTTTCTCATTGTTGACTACAGGAGGAACAACAAACATAGCTGCTGCAATCTCTTTAGTTGGAGCAAAGACACAAGTCAACAAAAGACAAACAAACGTAATGACTGCTCTCTTAAACCACTTAGCGATTGAATCTGTGTATTCTGTCAAGCAATCAAAGGCATAGTCATCCTTAGCCATAAACCATGCGACTCCAAGACCAACACATACCCAGAACATCAAAAATCCTAAGAAAGCAGCGTCTGACTTTAGGTTCATCAACAAACCAAACAGGTAAATCTGAAAAGCACTAATGACTTCCATACATCACTTTTCCTTAAAGATTTCGTGAATGTACTCCACAAGTTTATCAAGGTTACTTTGTTCTTCGTAAATGTTTCTCAAAGAACGCCAATTGTAGAAGTTAGCATACATCTCACAACCACCAAAGTATTCTGCAAGATGTTCAAAAGGAGACCAATGTTCACTATCCTTCAGTCTTTCAAATAGCTTCTTGTCTTCTTCGACTGTACTTGTAGTACCACCGTTATTGTTGTAAGACACACGGGCACAACGAGATACAGAATGATAAATATCTTCATACGTGTACTTGCGGCCCTTTAGATCAGCATAAGGCAAGTGAATCTTAGACTCTACCGGTGTAGAAGCATCCATAGCTGACTTCATAGCCTGAGCCAAGTTCTGAATCTCAGGTTGTGCATCCGGTGCCAGTCGAAGCTTAAAGAAGTTATCCCACTCAGTCGCAGTTACAAGTACCTTAATGCGACTCCAAGGCTCCAAAGCACGATTCAAAGTTTGCTTATGTATGTTGTACTTCTTAGCCCACAGTTTGACTTTAAGCGCAGTCTGCATACCCCAGAGTTGCCAATCCTCAAGGAACTCTTGCTTCAAATCTTCAGGGAGTTCTTCAGCAGCCACCATGCCAGACTGATTGAATCCTACATAGTCAAAACCTACAGGGTCAGTAATTACCTCATTCGCTATCTTTTCGATAGGAATAGCACGGCTAGAAGAAGCATTACGGCTAAACATTCGGTGAGTCATAAACTCACTGTGAATATACCTGGGATAGACAAGTTCAAGAGTTGTGATACGAGAGCCTTTATAAACCGTATCTGCAATCACCGTAGCGATAGACTGTCCCTGAATAGTCGTGGTGTCATTGATCGTATGATTAAGCAAAGTATTTCTCCTTGTGTTAGTTAAACCATTTTAAAAGAACCATCCAGTTTTACTCAGTAGCATAATGTATTGCCTACTGAAACGCAGGTCTCGCGCACAGAGCCTAGGGTAGCCGAGATTCAAAGGAAATTTTACGGCGGAGTTAAGCCATGACCGCCTATAAGATGATTCTTTTAGAATGGTAGGGGATACAGGACTCGAACCTGTAACAGAGCCTTATCGAGACTCCGCTTTGATCGGGTATAAGCCGACTACTTTACCAATTAAGCTAATCCCCCCACAAGTAGAAGAATGAGGCCCGTACTGAATTCAATCGGCCCGAATAGTTAGTCGCCCATAGGATACACACCTAGTTAGCTAGACTAGGCTGACCTCACTCTTCTTACAGTCAGATTTAATAATCTCCCTCCCAGTAAAACTCTAAGATGCCTTTATATTTATGCATCATTTCCAGAATCTTACTCAGGTGTTCAATGTCATAAGCTACAACACTATAGTCGTTACCGTTAATAGTATTGTATTCATCTTGAGGTGTGACTTTCAGTTCTCTAATGAGACGCTCAATAGCAATATCATCCAACAGCCGGTAGTCAGCATTCTTGTAACTTGGATAGAACTCTTCAAAGAACTTGTAAATAAACCAGTTCTTACGCCAGTAGGCTACAAGATGACAGAAAACTAAAAAGTCTCCTTCAGCACCAGTATAAGCATCAGGACAAGCTATGTCTTCGAGAAACGGAGAAGGAGTGCTAAAGTCTCCTTCGTCATTGCACTCTGTCTTAACTTTGTTCTGAAGACTATAGGGAACTGCATAAATATGACAATCAAGTCCCATGACTCTTAATCCTCACAAAAATAGGTGTCTCGATAGTAAGTCTTATAGTCGGCATAGTCTCCAAGCATTTGCATGTAGAACTTAGCCTTCTCAACATCTTTAGAGTTATCACCATCCTTAATTCCATTACGGATAGAATACTTGATGATGTTACCCTTAATGAAACCTTTCATTTCCTCATCGGTAAATGTAGCAAACATCACGGCAAAAGGCTCTACACCACACTTACGATAATGGGTACCATTAACTTCAGCTATATCTTTTTCAATCATTTTTCTGCTGCTGCAAATACATACGAAGTCATACCAACAAGCTCACAATCCGTAGCAATACGATAGGCTTGACGAGTAGTCTTCATATTCATAAAGGATTCAACCAAGTTAGCCAGTTCAGGCTTCTCTGAAAGGATAGTCTTAATGACTACAATAGTGTCTGCAATCTCTTCAGCGGTCTTATAGAACTGATGCGCGGTATCCATCTTAAAGTAGTCTTCAGCGGTACCATCTTCATCAGCTTCATTAGCATAGTCACCCGCATCGTAGGCATCCTTAATTGACAGAAGAGTCAACAATTCGTGCCGGAGTTCGTCAGTCTCTTCGTTTAGCTTTTCGAGTTGCTTCCAGAAACCATAGTGCTTACCAATGAAACAAATTTTCTCTTCAGTACGATAGCCACAACTAATGACACTACCATTATCGAAAATAGGGTTTCCCTTGTTTTTGCTTTTCACATTATCTTCTTTGTGCATTTAATATCCTTTTGGTACGCCTAGCAGGACTCGAACCTGCATCTAGGGCTTCGTATGCCATACAGTTTAGAAGACTGCTGTTCTATCCAATTGAACTATAGGCGCACTTTTAAATATTACTCTTCGCCAATATCAATTTTAGCAATGTTGAAATGTTGTTCATTCCCACACATTGTCAATGAGATACTAACGAAATCGGTACTATTCCTCATCTGATCTTTAATAGCCTGTTGGAGTTCTTTATATTGCTCATCATCAAGAACGCAACCATTCAAGACCTTGCTAAGAGGATTAACGCTCTTTACGAAATACGTGCTGTTATCTTCTTTTTCGAAGAAGTATTCTGAAACCCAAAGTCTATCATAGCAGCCTGTTACAACATTATGAATACTCAAATAGTCATCAAAAGTGTTATAACAACCAGCAGCTTCAACTGCTTCTGTAAATCTAGCTTCAATTTCAGGATACAATTCCTTCAGCTTTTTGTACTGATCTTTAAGTATGAACTTATATTTCATAGTTTTCTCCTAGTGAGAGTTGTATTCTTACAGTCAGATTTTATTGCTTGCTTTGGTATTTCTTCACAATATCAACTAGAGCATCATGCTTTAAGGCTTCTTCTGTACGCTCTTCTGTGCCTCGTTCAAGAAGCTTAGAACATCTTCCGAGTAGTTCTGAGCGTTCCCTGAGTGTTTCTCTAAGAGTTCCGCAGGAATCATCAGCTTTGGTGTCTCTGTCGTTACTGCTATGGGTGTTGTCGTACACCCTGTTAGCAGAGTCCCTAATAGCAGACTGATAAGCCCGCATTGCATCAAGTGAGACAATGAGGTTTGATATAATATTGTCTTTCTCTTTTTCAAGTTCCTGCATAGCCTCCTTGTTAAGTTGTTCAGTTTCATTGTATGCCTGTAGTGATGCTTGAATGTACTCCTGAAGATCATCATTAGCAATCTTATATCCAATGTAGCCACCGGCAATAAGAGACACAATAGAAGCTATGACAGTAACCTTCATTAGTGCACTCTTACAAATTTAGATGTAGCATTGAAGTTAGGATTCAAGAGATCAAAAATATTCTTCGACAAGTCATATTTAGCAAAGATAGCCGGTAGTTCACCAACAGAAAAGGGAACTAGCTTGCAATGCTTCTCCATCCATTTCTTTACGTCAAAGCATGGGCAATCCTTAGCGACACCTTCAAAGTCTCTGTGTCCTTGAATGACCGCTTCAGGATACTCATTCTTGAGTTCCAAAAGGAGCTGCGCAAGAGATTCCTTCTGTTCGTCAGTAAAGTTATCTATGGATTTTGACTTAGAATCCACACCACCCACAAGACAAATGCCGATAGAGCAATCATTAAATCCAGATACATGAGCACCTATAGCCTCCCTATCTCGTCCATTTTGAATTGTCCCATCGGTCTTAATCACATAGTGATAACCACACATAAGCCATCCATTCTCTCGGTGCATCCTGTCAATGGTCTTCCAGTCAATCTCAGGTTTATTCTGAGTTGCAGAGCAATGAACGACAATATATTTAGTTGATGTTCTAGACTTTACCTTTATAAAATTCTTATGAAAGTCTGTCTTCATTATTTCTTCTTTTCCTTTAGAATAGTCTTTGAGTATTTACGTTTAGGCTCCTTAAACCATTCCTCAGGTATCTTTTTGTCAGAATACTTAAAACCATATTTCTCACAGAAAGACGCATAAGTTGTCTTTGAGCCTTTATATATTGGACTCTTCGATCTATTAAAGACAAAACGAATGTCCAATTCAGGATGCTGTTCTTTGATTAAAAGGTGTTTCTTTCTGTCTTCAGCATCCCATACGCCTTTAGTTTCAATAATAATCCCGTTAGGTAGCACAAAGTCAGGCGTGTATTTGTGTTCTGATTCCGGCACAACATAGTCAATATAAAATTGCTCGTATCGGCCATCTATGGAATGGGACTTGAGGAGTTCATCTACTGCCTGCTCAAGCCCACTCCGATAGGTCGATCTGTTGTGCCTACCATAACGGCTATAGCAGGCACTTCGGGTTGTCATAAATTAAAACTGATTAGCTCCGGTGCGAGGGTCATCATCAGTAAGATCAGAAACAGGGTCGTTATGGAAGTCTTCAAACGGAGGGTCTTCGTCCCCGTCCTTAGATTCACCCTCATAGCCATCTTCAGATTCAAACCCATAGGCTTGCATCGTGCCACCTTCAGCCCATTCTTTGAGTTCAATCACTTGGACTGCAACAGGACGAAGAGACAATCCACACATACGAATCGAAGGCACATAGTAAGGAGTTGCCGAGAAGCAAAGCTTGATCTGAGAGCCACCACCGAGCTTAATATCCGACAAAGGCTTACCCTTAGAGTCAAAGATAGGAATCTTAACTTCGTGAGTACCCTTGAGAGACTTGATGACAGCCTTTTGCTTGAACTTCATCACAATGTTTCCATCGCAATCCTCATCCCAGATGTCTGCCTTCTGAATCTTTGAGGCATTCTTAGCATACTTAGGGTCTGAAATGATTGCCTGATAGTATTCTTCAAGCATTTGCTTGAGATCGTTGATAATGTACTTGAGTTCAGGTGTCCATTCAGCAAACAACATGTTGACTTTATAGTCACCATCGGGATTGAACTTAGTGTCAGGCTCTACAAGCCAAGGATATTGAGCAACACCAAGGGGAGTCGTATAACGCGGAGCTTTAACTGCTTGCATAATTTATCTTCGTAATAGTTAATAAAAAAGAAACCCTAGGCACAGCTAGTTTCCTAGCATTAACCTAGGGCAGAGTTGATTGTTTTTCTTACAGTCAGATTTTATCTCTAACTGAAAGCATACAGACTTTGTAAGACAAGGCTCAAGTCCAAGTCTCCTTTAGTTGGAGGCTTAGGTAAATCCTTGAGAGTTGAAGGTCTCAGTTGGTTTGCTACATGATCGTGTAGCTCCTGAAGGACATCATGTTCTGTGTAGGTATTGATAAACACCTCCCTAACAGTCTGATAGAGAATGTCTGCCTTACCTGCATGAGTACCATAGGAATCGTGAATCATGGCAAAAGCATTGATACCCCTGTCAACACAGGCACATACCGTAAGCATCAAATGACTTGCATCCATGCTGTGGACAAAGTTAGGTGCAATCCCTTGACGTTGCTTTCTAGTGTCCAGCTTGTTTCCATCAGCTACTTGGACTGATGTATTTAAAGCCGTGCCTTCAGTTAACTGTTTTTCTCCATCAGGCTCAATAATCGTAATGCTACCATTCAAGACAGTCTTAATGTTCTTGAGCTTGGTCTTTTGGTACTTCTGCCGAACAGGGAATCCCGCAGGTGTTACCCATGTAACCGGTAGAGCGTTCCCTTTATAGTCCTTGTCAGTAGCCAGAAGGCCAGAGACAATTTGTAGCCAATCCATTGCTTCAACAGCCTTGACTACAACATCACCAAGAGCCTTCCAAATCAGAGCAGCCATATATCGAGCTGACTGCTGCGGTTTAGAGAAAGCTACAGGATTCTTTGCAATAGCCGGAAGAATAGTGTCCTCTAGAACTTGTTCAGCAAAACCATATTGCTTAGAACCATAACACAAAGTCATGGTGCTACGCTTAGTGACCTTACGTGTAACGCCATAGGATAGCCATTCTTGAGCTAAAGACGATGTACCCTTACGAAGGTATTGCCCTCCATCCTCAAGGGCCTCTATCGCGTCCTGAGAGCCATTACGGGCATCTTCTTTGAGATACCCTGTAACCTTGTCTGCAACAATCTTGTAAATGTCCTGCACAGTATCGCTAGGAACAAGATTGACAGCCTTCCCACCGATAGCGTCCTTAAGCATTGCTGAGAAATGTTGCAGACCACTACAGGAGCCATCGAAGGCCACAGGCAGGTGAGAAACAAAGAGTTCTCCTTTTGCCAGATAATCAGCCCACTCAAAGCAGAACGCTAGGAATTCCCACGGACTGTCTGTATCTACCCATCGAAGATCATCTAAGGGATTCTGAGCGATAGACACAATCATGTCTGAGTTGCTATACACCCACTCAAGACGCTCTTGCATAGGCTTTTTGTCAAGACCATAGCAATTGGCACCTTGAAAGGCTAGCCATGTTGCGCCATGCTCACCTAAAGGAATACCTTCTGAGAATTCCAAAAGCCCCTTAGACAAATCACAACCTTGAGGGCTGAGAGTAGTCATAGGATAGACTCTACCTCTGAAGTCTAGGTTATGAGGAAAGTAAATTGCCCCATAATCCTTATAGGAATCAGCCATAGAGACAAGAGCATTAGCCAAAATGCGTTTACCCCTAAGGCTTGCTTGTCGTGAGTAGTAGTGAGTCATCCTCACACGCCACTCTTTAGCGACTTCCTCATTGGTATCAGCTTCAGCCGGTCTAACAGGCTTTTCTTCCGGCTCGGCTGAAGGAATCCCTAAGGCTTCAGGTATGGCCTTCCAATCAAGGATTTTGTTAGCTACGTCCAAGACTCGCTTGTTGATTCGCCACGCAGTCTTTTGTATAGCGTTAACAGCCTTATAGACATTGGGCATATCAACGTCTTTATAAAAGTCTGCGACTTCTTTCTTGGACTCCTTGATTAACAAGGGTTGACGCTTTAAGCTAATGTAATAGCCTCCATCATAGGGACTTGTCCAGTCCTTCGGAGGTATCACCATAGGTCTAAACTTAAAACACATATCGGCCAACATTTCATCGTTGTGGTCGATATAGTCAAGCACCATTTGATCGAAGACAAAGAGATAACAATATCCCTTTGTATTGATCTGACTTGTCTTTTGAAGCTTGGCTAAACCCGTAGATTCAATAAAGATTTCTACGAGTTTAAGACCGGCAGTTACCTTTTGTTCTTCACTCCATTTCTTCCAGTCATCAATCAGACCGTCTTCGATGCTTGTCTTTTCGATATACCGCATAAAGGCTTCACGATAAGACAAACCAATACGCTTAGACAAACCTTGATTGACCTGTGTCTTTCTTTTATCCTCCAAAGAGTTAAAGATACGACTAAAGCGCAGCTCTTGTTCGATGTCTGCGCCTATACCCTTACAAAGATTAGACAAGCCTACAATGGTTTTCTTAACTCCGACTGTCCTTGACAAGATAGCCTTTAGAGCTACATAGGCAATATAGCTAGTTGGCATTTCACGGAAAAGACTACAAATGATGTGTCTTTTACCGGGTCTGCCTGTATCTACTGCCTTATAGTATTTATCCAAACCAACTTGAAAAACAGGAATACATTCTTTCAAAAGTGTTCCTGTAGTCCCCTTTAGTTGGGACTGTTTGCGCTCCTTTAACCTGTTTGTTGAAGGATTGTTTTGAGCATAAAGATCATGCAAGAATTTTTCTCTTGCAAGTTCCTTAGACTCTAACTCTAGGTCTATCTCTTGGTTAACAAGAGACTCCCCATATTTATAGACAAGAGCTTCATAGCTTATGTCTTTCCTTAAATCAACCATAAGTTTTACTCCTTAAAGGTCTTTATTAAGGGTTGTTATTATAGGTTACTTACTTAAAGTCTAGTTTCAGTTAACTTTAAGTAAGTAACCTAGGGTATAACCTTAAGTTACCCCTAGGTGTCTCTCTTACAGTCAGATTTTATTCTCTAGATTTCCCCTATCTCTTCTTCTTCGACAAGCCTGAGTACCCCGAAGAGTTTTTCAGGTTGGATGCTTTGAAGCATCGCCACTCGCTTGTATGCTTGTTCTGCTGTGGGATAGGCCAGAGCAAAAGCCTTAGCATCTGTTGCATTCTTGCAATTGATAGACACAAAGCGATAGGCACCATTTAGGTCTTCTTTAACCATGATGTAGTAGAAAGGATTTTGCACTTTCATTTGATTTTCCCCCTTTTGAGTAAACTAACAGGGAGACTCTAGGATTGCACCTAGAGCCGGACTGTTAGACTACTTCACTTCGAGCGACTGTGTTTTTGTATGACTCGAATAGTAAAGTACTCAAAACCTATTGTCAAGCCCTAGAGTGTAAAAAACTGTAAACCATAAGTAACCGTATAGACACCTATACAGTACACACATGTAAATATCACAAGTTAACCTCAATGTCAACACCGGTAGATAAGGAATAACCCTGTAATCAACTGTTGGTAATATTATATGTTATGCTACTACTTATTTATAGGTAATACTATAGGTGATGCTACTACTTATTTATAGGTAATACTATAGGTTGTACTATAGGTTGTACAGATTTATCACCCATAGCTACAACCTATAGTGTCAACATAAAGTTTAACCACTATATCTAGATAAAAAAAAGGGGAAACCTATGATTATCTCATAAGCTTCCCCTCATGTCAATTATAGAAAACCCTGATGAATCCCCCGGAAGTGTAACTTTAAGTGTCACACATGGGGCACCCACAGGGGGTAATGCACGCCTCATTAATCTTAAGTGAGGTCTTATAATTATTTTCAATTTTTTTAATCGAGGTATAAACCTAAAGGTGTACCGGTAGGTGTACCTCAAGGTAAACACAATTGTTATGGTAGTAACACTTGGGTTACAACTTGCAGTAATTGATCGACATCTTTATGCACCAACGCAATCACAAACAACACCACAACTACCACAAGTTTCACCCAATGTACGACCTTAGGATTCCTAAGGATAGACGATAGTCTATTAAAGATAGACGATAGTCTATTAAAGATAGACGATAGTCTATTAAAGATAGACACTAGTCTTTGTATCATTATTATTCCCTACTCCATCTGTTACATCATTTAGGTTATCACTCCTATAAGGAGCTTTAAGTCTCTATAGCCTACTAGAGACTTTCCTTATTGTAACCACCAATGAACATTGGAAACAATAAGATACCACCTCTATAAGGGACTTTAAGTTACACCCTTAGTTTTTTATAATCTTGTATATACCTAAAGCCCTACTTTTGTTTTTCTACAGTCAGATTTTATTATTTTTAGTCTAACTTCTATTAGTAAGATTATATTATTCAAGTAGGGATTACCCCTATATGTATTGACATAAATCAACTAAAATATAGAGATGTTCAATCAAAAGATTTCAATATTAGCTACATTGTCCATACCATCATCGTATGTATCGACAAGGTATTTACCATAGGTCTTCGTTGTAAGATGCTTCAATAGGCCATCCATAGAGTCTTCATACCATTGGGCACTAGTCTCAGAGATACCTTCATCAGCATCAATCCCCATAAAGTCTTTTAGGTAAGCACATCCTATAGCAAGACTGTCTAATCTCAATATGTTAATTGCTGGTCGTTACCCAGCAACCATCTACTAGTTTCTTACCACCCTTACCATTAGATCTATTTGTATGTCTATCAAGGAACATACAAGTGTCTTTTGAGTAAACAGAATTATTAGGGACAATAGAGTCCTTGTCTAATTCGTATGGGGTAGTGTTTTCTAACCATTTATCAAAATTAGGAAGGGTTTTCATATCATCTAAAAAGTTAGCAAAGCAATGCCATCTAGGAGCTACTGTGCATATTCCAAAATAACCTCTGGAATCTTTTTCAAAGTAGCATCTTTTTAGCATGTTAGACCACAAATCTTTAGCCTTTCTCCAGTAAGGTACTCTATTAAATTCTCCATCATAACCTACACCATATCTTGAAGGATAATATAAGTCTTTAACCTTACCGGTTTTAATGTTATCTATATTTGCTTTGCGTGTGCTTCCTGTTTCTGTAAAAGTAACAAGCCAAGTTTTACCTTTTAGTTTATTAGCTTTCAGATGAAGACCAACATTATTATAACCTTCGTAATAATTTTGATTGTTGTTCATAATAGAAATTCTCCTATTGTAAAATGTAGATGCTTCATGTCACCATGAAGTTCAGACTATATCTTTTTCACCCATTTTTCGATAGCACTTGCTACCTACTCCATTACGGATAGTCGTTACACCTGCAATTAAGCTCGGCTCGGTATTGTCTCATTAGATTCCTAAAGAGAGTTCCACCGAATTTAAGGGTTTTATTGACGACAAACTCTTCTATCGTCATGTATCAATGCTCCTTTATCATGTGTGATTCTAGTCAACTGATAGAAGCATGAATACTTAAAGTCTCCTTCCGGTACACTATTAAAATCTTTTTGTATGCACTCGGGAGTAACACATAATTTATGATTTCCTAAGACAGGTTCTATAGTATCTATGATGCGTAATTCTTTTTGTCCTTTAGAAGTTACTTCTGTAATGCCACAGTCAGGGTATACTTTCTTTAATACTGGTTCAAAAAGTCTAGTATACATTCCCGAACCGAAGTTTCCTTCTAGGACTACCTCATTCACACCATACTTTTTAGCTATATTTGCTAGTTTATTTAGGACAAGCTCCGAATAACCACCTAAAAATCCTCCAGTTTCCCTCAAATAAATATAACCATTAAGATAATACAAAACACAGTATGCAGACTCGTCTTTACCTTTACCAGATGGGTCTATCGCCATCATCTTATAGTCATACTTTTTGATCTCTTCTGAAGCTGTATTGTAGTAGTAGAAGTAGTCACCCTTCAGTCCCATTGTAGGAGTATCACTAGACAGCCTTTTGCTGGCCTCAGGTAGCCACGTAAGCTTCATTGGAGCCTCTACCCTATCAAACATACCCACAAGGAAATCTTGAAGCCTCAGCGGGTATCTATTGGCATCTGAGAGTGTTGTATCGAGCATGAACTGAAGAGCAAACCCTGCTCTACCATAAGACAGTTCACGTCTCTGTAGGTCTTCCTCATCGAATCTCAGGGGGTCTGTAGGTCTCCCTGCGTACTTCTTAGGGTCACTATCGTATCTCTTAGCGATATAGGGGGCTAGTCTATCACCATAGTTGTTCCTAGATTTGTCATCATAGGGATATCTAGCAGGGAATATGATGCAGGTGTAGCCTCTTTCTTGTAGCTCATTGTATAGAGACATTTCATTTTGAGGAGTACCAAGATATATGATCTTACCATTAGGCTTAATCACAGCATCATATTCCTTGACATATTCGAATAGTTGATCTCTGAGTACCTGAGTGAAGCTGTTCTGTACAACTTCAACGTCATCTGAGATCAGAAGATCAGCACGACTACCGGTAAGCTGACCTTTAATACCTACTGATTTAACTGAGGGGCTATGGTCAGGCAATGCAGGGCCGATGTCAAACAAATTTTGTGTGTCTCTTTGTCCCTCTCTAGCCTTTAGGTGAGACAGAAAGGGAACAACGTCTATGATCTTTTTAACAAAGACAGCATTAGCATCAGCTCTTTCTTTGTTAGCTGACACAATCATTACCTTAATCTGTGGGTCTCTCCATAAGCTCCACACACAGTAAGCACATGTAAGGAACGACTTAGCGACACCACGGAACCCCTCAATGATATACCGGTCATTAGGAGGATTCTGTAGTGTCTTAGCTATCTGATCTTGTATAGGTGTCAACTGAGGCAACCCGATGAGCTTCCATACGAGGTTACAGAACAAGGGGAAGTTATTGTAATACTCTAGGAGTAGTTCATTAGTTGAGGCTTTCTCTGTCATATCCTGCTTCACTATAGGTATTCTGTACCTTCAACAGAAGGCTATTCAAAGCGTTTCCTTCATCGTCTCCTGCTTTAAGGACACAATCTATACCATTACGTTCTAGCTCCTTAATAATAGCGTTGTAGAGCTGTGGAGAACGCTTTTGAGGGTCATCTAAGTCGTTACTCATAGCATCATAAAGTTTCTCTTGGATTAACCCTAGGAGTTCTTCAAGTTCTTGTGTGGTTTTCTTTTTCTTGTTGCTCATATTCTCTTTTAATCCTTTCTTCTATTTCTCTTAGTCTTCTTTTAGCTCTAAGATAGGGGTCAACCCAATATCTCTTTATGATACTAAGGATTCCAACAAATGTATAAATGATTGTAGCTATATAAACCCAATCAGATAACGTGAAGCCAAGAAGAGTACATGAGGAGACCACAGCAGGAGGAGAAGACTGCAATACACCATCAGCAATCTTCTTGACATCCTCGTCATCTATTACAAGCATAATTTACAAACCTAGGAATTCTTTTAGAGCTTTCAAATGTATTTCACCAGAAAGTCTATGATTATTGAATTCAATAGTAGGAAGCTCACGAATTGAGGCATATTCTTCTTCTGATAACTTAGAAATATCTACAACATCATAGGATACTCCAAGTCTATCCAAAGTGTTCTTGAGGCTCCTACACTTCATGCACCAATCAGCGGTGTATATCTTTATCCTTTGGTTCTTTAAAGAACTTTCGTTCATTGAACTCTCCTATCTTACCTTTATTGTAGCCAGAAGTCGGACGTAAATACAATCTTTCGATTAGACTATTACTTAGCATTTTGCTCCTTTTCGTTTAGTCGTTCAAGGTAACTTTTTGCAATACCATATTTTCTACGCAAGTAGTATTTAGGATTATCTCCATAAAGATACTCAATAAATTTAATCGTATCTTTTTTAGCCATTCTGATTCTGAAGATGCAACCATTCTTAACAATCTTCTTGTTAGTTCCAATTACACCGGCAGAAACTAGTAGTTGTTTAACATCTTTTAATACAGGCATATAGCCAGTTATCTCTGCAAACAAGTTGTTCTTGTGCAAACCATCATAATAGAAACAACCATCTGCATCAAACAATCCACGAACAAAGGCTTTACCTTTTTCATATTGAAGAAGATCAACAGGGAGCCTTCCACGAGAATCTTTCCTTGTAGTCAAACCATAAGGAATGATCTTGTTGTGAATCCTCCAACTTCTAAGTTCTAGCTTAGAATACTGTTTATCTTTCAGGATGAAATCTTTAACAGGTCTATCATTGGACTTAATAAAATCTCTGAATTGATACAGAATATCTCTGTCTTCATAAGATACTGCAAGTCTTACTTTATTCTCCATAGTGCAATTACCATCACCATAAAGATACCCAATCCAATATGCAGAATCTTCCGTAACATTATCAAAGACTTTTTCGTCCAATCGGTATTTGCGTTTTTTCATTTTTATTGCTCCTAAAGCGTTAGGCTAATTAAGCCTATAGTTTTCCTCAGCGTTCTCTCGTTCGCTATCTATTAGAAAAGGTTTTACATGGGTTAAACTTAGAGTCCGCCCATTACCCTCGACCATACTTCACACGGCCGTCTTTCTTCAGCGTGTTCTTTCAAAATCTTTTGTTCAATATCAATTTCACTTATCATTTACAACACTCCTTAGCTTTATATTTTTCAATGATTTCTTTATCACATAAAGGACAATGGTCATGTTTACCTGCAAGGTATCCATGTTTAGGACAAATAGAGAATGTAGGTGTAACAGAAATATAAGGCAACTTAAAGTTAGTCACAGCCTTTCTTACAAGATTCCTACAGGATTCCCAAGAGCTGATCTGTTCACCAATATACAGGTGCAATACAGTACCACCGGTGTACATACATTGCATCTCTTCTTGTCTCAGAAGAGCCTCAAAGGGGTCATCCGTGAATCCTACAGGCAACTGAGAGCTATTCGTATAGTAGGGATTCTCTGATGTACCTGCATGGAGAATATCGGGGTATCTCTTGATGTCTTCCTTAGCAAATCTATAGGTCGTACCTTCAGCAGGAGTAGCTTCCAGATTGTATAGGTTTCCAGTCTCTTCTTGGAACTCAATCATCTTTTCACGGATGTAGTTCAAGACTTCAAGACACCCTTGTTCACCAAAGTCAGTCGTAATATCCTCTTTGTCATCCGTAAAGTTACGAACCATTTCGTTCATACCATTGACACCAATCGTACTGAAGAAGTTTCTAAAGGTGCCAAGATAACGTCTAGTGTACGGATAGAGTCCTTCACCCATCATCTTAGTGATAAACTTACGCTTGATCTCAAGTGATTCTTTAGCTAAGACAAGGAGTTCAGTCAGTTCTTTGTAGAAACCCTCATAGTCACCTTTATGCTTGTACCCAAGTCTAGCCATATTGATTGTGACAACACCGATACTACCGGTTTGTTCTGCACTACCAAACAAACCATTGCCACGCTTAAGCAATTCTCTCAGGTCAAGTCTGAGTCTGCAACACATAGAACGAATATCGGTAGGCTTCAGTTCACTATTGCAGTAGTTAGCAAAATACTTTTATGTTCGGGGAGGGTCGTTAATCCTCCCCCGTGAATTTACACAGCTATTAGTTACCTAATAGAACAGACTATATCATTAAAGTCTTCTTTGTTGAAAACTTTACCGTGCGCTTCCACCCACTTGAGTGTACTCTCTTTCGAGATAGTCGTTGCACCTTCTTCTCGTATATATTTATGTAGCCTTGTGTGATCGCTCTGAGTCAACAACACTAAATTCTCAAAGCTATTATTTGCTTTATTTTTATCACAATGGTGAACACACCAACCTTTAGGTATCTTTGAAATACCTAGGTGTTCACATACGACTACATGATGCACATAGACGTGCTTACAATTCTTTCTACCTGTGTACCAATCAGGTTTATAAATCATGTAATAGCCTTTGTCAGCATTTATAATTCCTTTATATTTAGGAGTATCCTTTCCACGTTTATCATAGTTAGGATGATTCTCTCCTGCATTCTTATAATGCTTGACAATTCTATTTCTTTCTTTTAGTTTGTCTATCCCAAACATTGTACGCCAATGCCCATAAATACTCTGTGTAGATATACCAAACATTTTAGTTAAGTCCGGTATGGAGTATTCGGGTTTATCAAAATAGGTATCAATTTTGGTGTAATCATTTTTAATTTTATTCATAATCTATCCTTATAGAAATATGTTTTGTGTTGTTTTTTGATATACGAAAAGCTTGGCTCAGGATTGTCCACTAGGGAGTTTCCCTGAGTTCACACGGTTTTACAACCCCTAGTAAGGTCAAGGGTTGCCATACTTGGCTGTCATCTTAAACAGGTACTCACAATTAGGATGCTCCCAGTCAAAAGCATCGGTAATGTTATAGGTAGGAATAGGGAACGTAAAGGCTCTACCATCCTTGTCACCTTCAATCATAACTTCCATGAAGGCTCTGTTAATCATGTTCATTTCCTTTTGGAAGTCACCATAGGTGAACTCTTGTTCTTCACCACCAATAATTGGATGCTTGTTCTTCAGGTCTTCAGGACACACCCAGTCAAACGTGAGATTAGTAAAGGGACATTGAGAACCCCAACGGCTGCCAACATTAAGACTGAAGATCATTGACTCAAGTTCTCTCTTAATATCCTCAAGGCTCATGTTATCAAGTCGTACAAAGGGAGCCATATAGGTATCAAAGCTAGAGAAGGCTTGTGCCCCTGCCCATTCATTCTGAAGACACCCAAGAAAATTCACAATCTGACCACAGGCCGTAGAGAAATGCTTAGGGGGATTGCTTGAGATTTTACCTACAATACCATTAAAACCTTCCTCAAGCAATGCCCTAAGGCTGTGCCCACAGCAATAACCAGAGAGCATATCCAAGTCGTGAATATGATAGGAACCATCACGGTGTTTCTCTCCGATCTCTTTAGGATAAACTTCATTGAGCCAATAGTTTGCTGTGATCTTACCGGCAGTATTCAGAATCATGCCACCAAGGGAATATCCCTGATTACTATTGGCCTTAATTCTCCAGTCAGCATGCCCAATGTATTCTTCAATAGCTTCTTTGACTTGAACTGCTGTACGCTGCTTTCTGTGTTGTTCACGATAAAGGATAAAAGCCTTAGCTGTCTCAAAGCAACCGAAGTCACTCAGGAATCTTTCAACCATATCCTGAATTTCTTCTACATTAATCTTTTCATTGAAATATTCAATATCTGTAAGTTCTGCTTCAAGATTAACAAGGCAGTTCACCATATTAAGATCAGGATTGTTAATATCTTTACCTATAGCTTTATAAGCTTTACCGATAGCTGACTCAATCCTGCTCCAATCGTATTCTACTTCTCGTCCGTCTCTTTTAATTATCTTCATTCGACACTCCTTCTTCAGTATCATGGTACTTCTCAAGAATACCAATCAAGGCTTCACCATCAGATTTATCAAACGTAAAATTCATTACAGTTACTCTACCACTTTTCTCAAAGGCAGAGTTAATAAAACCTTTAGCCATTTCAATGTCAATCTGATTGTTGTCATTGACGATACCGGCAGTCTTCAGCATAGGTAAATACTGAGAGACAATGCTATCCATTCTACGAAGGATAACAAAGGTAGAACCTCCAAGAATCCACTTCATAGTAGAAGGAGCTGAAGGCATAAGGCGAGTATCAATGAACTCAGGTATAACGTTTTGTAATTTACTAAGACTAATCAAGGCTGACATATTCTCCTCCAATAAAACAAAGAGCCTAGCCTAAAGTAGTAACCATAGGCTAGGCTAAACTTAATTTATCTTACAGTCAGATTAAATCATTAGCCAACGCAAGTAGCACTACGGGTGTTCACAGTACCGGACACATTGACTTGCGTAGGAGTACCCGTGGGTGCAGTCCTTTACGTCATCCAAATCTTGAGAGTCCCAACAAGGCTCATCCAGAAGATGCTCAAGGCAATCTTTTGCTCTATGAGCTGTATCTTCAAGGATGTTCCTCATGTCTCTCATAGGATGTTCTGTATCCTTATGTTCAAAAGAATACATTTAGTTTATCCATTTATTGTTATGTATAGTTTGTTTCTTTCACGTAAGACAGGTTATCTATACAAAACTGTCTATGCACAAGCGAGTAGCTTGTTATACGAATTGTTATACATCAATCCATTTACAGGGTAGGTAATAGAGATAACTACCACTAATTATATCTAGTTTTGTTCCTTCAGGTACATAAATCTTTGTAGGTAAACCATAATTGTCAGTACTGGCATACCGCCCGCTCAATAATAGTGAAGAGCCATCAGGATATGTTATTGTAACGTTCTGATACTCCCCAAGATTATTTAAACCAGTTATACATATTGGAGTACTTGCTACAAAAGATGTATTAGCCGTTGTACCGCGATAGTATTGTATCTTGTATGAAGATAGAACTAGCATTTTCATATTGTCATCTCCAAAAGCTAAACCAAAGAGCATTTCCTTATTTAATGACATAAGTTCTCCTTCTTTGATTTACTTTTGAATGAGACAATATGATAAGAGCTAACTCTAACCCCCCCCTTAACTAATGGAAAAATAAGGATGGAAAGAGTGCCATATTTATCATTACCTACTGAAAAAACGTCACCCTTCGATGCTATAATAGGAAAAGCGTTTACTGTATAATACCGTAGGATTTCAACGTTATTTATACGAACATCAGCTACGTAAGGGCTATTATCTTCATACAGCTCACTAATTATAACGAAGGCATCCTTATCAAGAGTATATGGTTCACGTACTGAAAATTTAACCTCTTGGCCGTTTGCCCAATCGGGAAATAACATATCGTCTCCTGTAAGTCCAACCAATGAGAATAACATTATGTCTTTATCAAACATATATTAAGCTCTCTTCTTAAACTTAATTCTATTGATACAAACCATATTATTCAATTGGTAAGACAAAAAGAAGACTACAGGGAACTTATGCCCCCCCACTAGATTTTACTAAAGGAACCACATAGAAATAAAATGTAGTAGACGCAGTATCATTTAATATAGTAGAACCCTCTTTTAAGAAAATACTGGAACCAGGCATAAATTCATAATCAGAGTCATCTTTAACAAGCCTACTCTTATTTACAACTAATCTATAAGCTGGAAAGCTGTATTTGACATATACTATACAATCAGAAGTAGCAGTATATGTTTTATTATAGCTTAGAGCAATTGTGTCTGTTGTAGAACCAAAGTCTGGAAACAACATACCGTCTCCCATTATTGACATCAAGCTAAATATTAGGTCTTTATTTAGCATCTTTTGTTAATCATCCTCTCTAAATTCAGGAGGGTATTGTAACCTATTAAGTTCACTTTCATACGCCTCCTTACAATGATCGTCTTGCCAAAAGAATAATAGGTTAATTAAATTTCTAGTCCACTTTCGCTTACCTGTAATGTAAGCTCTATGTGATCGACTAGACACCGTTTCATCTGCATAACCACCAAAAAGTGTATTCACTAATTGATCTAATGCAACGAGTACCTGAAAGCAATCAGGATGTCTCATTGTCACTAAAGTCACACTTAGTGAAACTTATATTGATACCCCTGACTTCTTCTACGGATGTAGCAGATTCAATAGTTGTTCTATAAGTCCACTTTTCATTATATGCAGATTGTCCCGCTGTAATGATCTCAAGCTGTATTGTCTTGAGTTGTTCTAAGGATACTGTATGGGGCTGATTATTAGCATCCATGAAGATAGAACTATAAGTCATCGCTCCAGACTCAGCTGCTATAACCAGACCATTAACGTCCATCATAGCTCTAGCATCAGAGTCACACTCATAGCCTAAGCTAGAGATCATCTTAGCGTCATTTTCATACCAACTAAGGAACTTCCTTTCAAGTTCATTTAGTTTGATTTGCTTTACTTCCTCCAAAGATGGCTCTACCGGTTCAGGATCAGGGAGTTCTTGATAGACAACCCCATATATTGCCCAACCAGAAGCATCACTAGGAGTAGAAAAGGCTTCACCGTCTTGTGCCCAAATGTCCTTCTTCAATTGGTAAACAGACGTGTATTCTTTTCCTTTATAAGTATATTTCTTAATCATGGCATTAAGACTCCTTAAACATCAGAGAAATAAACCCATGAGTATTAGACCAATGAACCACCATAATACCAACAAAAGCTTTAGTAGGAAGACTCGTAGCATTATCGGTTATCCAAGTAAACTTAGACGAATCAGCAGTTACATTTAATTTACCAGCACTATTCACATTGTTCATCACAATAACTTTAGTCCACGATTGATTAGCAGCACCGCTACTGATAGTCAAAGCCATAGTTCCCGAATAAGTCCAACAAATAGAATCTCTCGCACTATTATTTACAGTCAGACTAGCTGAAGTTACATTGCTAGAATTCTCATATCCGTTAAGGCCTCCTCTATAGCCAGACATAAGGATGTCTTTAGGTGCATGGCCATCAGTTCTACCTGTACCACCATTAGCAGTACCAAGGATACCTTGAACACCCGGTGTTACATTGGCAGTACCATTAAAGGATGCAGTAGAAGTAGATGCAAGATCCGTGATGATTGTTCTTGCAATTTGTAACTTGTCTGCACTAGTTGCTCTTGCAGGTTTCCAATCTCCAAGGTCATCCATAAGAGCAACCTTGTTCTTGCCACCTGAAGTCTTACCATCCATGATAATTGGACGATACCCTTTAGCATCATCCGTTTGGATAACGATTTGTCTGTCTCTGCCTACAAAGCCGTTATCAAAGTCTTCTTGTAGAGCATATCTTGTGGATATGTCTAAGTTAGTTAAATTTACAGCCATCTTTTATATTAACTCCCTACTCTCCCATAGTCAGTTCTAACTACCTGTAGTTCACTCCACTTAGTCCATTCAGAAGTTGCACTATTCCTAAGGCTTCTAATGAATACTCTATCAGAGTCATTCCAAGTAAACATGATTTCATTGTCACCGCCATAATCATCTCTAGAACCTCTCATGTGGATAACATTACCATATTGATAAGGATACCCATTATTGTATGCTTCATAAAGTTGAATACCTTTAATTGAACCTCTAGTAGAACCACTAAGTGCAGTTACTTGTCCTCTGGAGACAATGTTATTGATATTGATATTTGCAGAACCATTAAAGGAAGTACCATTGATTGTTCTAGCTGTCTTTAATTTATCTGCTGTAGCCGCATTACCATTGATACTACCTACTATAGTTTCAGAGAAGGTCTTAGTACCGGCTATTGTTTGATTACCTGTAAGTTTAACTACAGCAGAATCATTAGCTTTAGTTCCTACAGTTGTCTTAAGGGTATCAAGGCTGTTATTCGTAGCCTCAAGATCATCTATTGTAGCATACGTAGAAGAAGCGCTTGATTTAGTCAAGTAAGCAGACAAGTCAACAGCACCCGCTAGGACATCCCATGCACTTCCATTCCAAGCTACATTGTCACCTGCTTTGATACCGTGGGAACTATCAGCCCGAGCTACGTTATACATATCGCCTACTTTCTGTGAAGCTACAGGAAGATTAGCATACGTATTGACAGAACCCTTATAAACCAAAGCACTACTTAAGGCACTATCGACATAGGTCTTTTTAGCATAGACAGAAAGATCAGGTTTATTCTTAATATAACCCTTATTGCTAGAATCTGTCTCATTCCAGTCAGCCCTAAATTGAGCACTCAATGCTTGATTAGCCCAATACTTGGCACTATAAGAACCACCCTCAACATGGCCATCTGTCTTCTCTGCCCATGCCTGAGCTTTCTCTACGTAAGGCTCAAGGTCTGCTATAGCTTCTTCAGTAGCAGTACCTATAGCAGCAATCTGAGCAGTCCCCGCAGTATTCACAGCTTTAACCTGAGTCGTACCGGCAGTATTAACCTTATCAACCTGAGTTGAACCTGCGGTATTCACAGCTTTAACCT
>OJMH01000634.1_pt1 | contig 43365 bp, 36 predicted proteins | sample 1597111 | NCBI WGS metagenome assembly OJMH01 (sample SAMEA2452115, study PRJEB22498) | human gut metagenome | reverse complement strand
CTCGATCCGCCCCTCATAAGGAACCGTCTGCTCCACCCAGTCTGTCTTGCCCTCCTGGGATTCATAGAGAACAAAGATCTGCAATTCTCCATTTATCAGCATAGCATCCTGCACAAGTCTGGTATCCACTTTCCGGGAGCTTACCTCTGTCCACAAGAGCGTTCCGATATTCTCTTTGGTCCCCGGTATCTTAATCTCCTCTTTTATCCTGTAAATGTCTCTCTTCGCGGTAAACAGCTGCAGCAGCTCCACCGGACATTTTTTCAGATAGATTCCTTCTTCCCCGTCTACATCAAGTGTCACCTGTTTTTCTGTGATCTGCTCTGTATGTACCGTCATTTCCGCAACTGCTTTTACCGCAAGCTTTCTCGAATGGATCAGTGATACCCCGCATTCCACCCGCTGAACCTGCACAATGTATTCGCCTTCTCCGTTTTCTTCCTCCATGTAGACCATTTCCTCAAACGGAAGCATTCCCTCCAAAGCTCCAAGACGCGGATCTCCCGAATCCGTCACATACAAAACTTTAAAATTCAGTTTTCCCGTCACACGGAGATAATTTTCCACTCTTCTTGTCTCTTCAACCCGCAGACTTCCCTCACCGGAAAGCACTCTTCCCACGTCGCTTTTCGCATCCGGTACATTATAATCCCCATCGATCATAAACTGATCCGTCACTGTTTTTCCCATCTGATTCATGCGTACCTGTTTTCTTATCAGTTCCATAGTCAGCCCTCCTATTCAAATATCACCGGTTTTTCGCTTTTTGCCATTTCCAGGACAACATATGGGTATTGGGAAAATCCACCCTCCCGCATACAGATATTTCCCATCTCCTCATCATCTTTTTCTGTCTCTTCACTTCCCGGTCCCAGAAGTGTTGTCTGTACACAGATCACGTCTTTTTCTTCCGTACAACCATCAACCCGGATCGCATATCCCTCCATTTCCTGCCTCCCATACCCCTGTCCGACATACAGCCGGTCTCCTTGCACATACATGATCTGAAATGGTGTTTCTTCCATCCCGGCAATGCGTTCGGTCATTTCCGCCGGAACTTTTTTCTCATCCACAATGGAATATTCCAGCATTTCTCCACCCGCTGCCTCTTTTTCCATAACCTGACAGCCACCAAGGAAAATCAGCATCCAGATCACCCCTGTCACACGGCATCTTATTCTCATAATTATTCACAAACTTTTCCATTTTTTTGTCTCTTTATTATCATATTATCTTCCTTGTATTTTCATGCCCCGAATAGTATAATCGAAGAAAAGTATGTTACTTTATACAATGAAAGCGAGGATTTTTTTGGAATGATACGATTTATCTGTATCGCAGTCTTTTTAATTCTTTACCTGATCCTGTCCATTCCGGTTTTTCTGGTGGAATGGATCATTGGTAAATTCAATCGCAGAGCCAAAGATATCAGTTCTCTGCGCATCGTTCAGTGGGGCTTTAAAGTGATTCTTAAGATGACCGGTGTCACGACAACCGTGATCGGTGAAGAAAATATTCCGGATGAACCGGTACTTTTTATCGGCAACCACCGCAGTTATTTTGATATTCTCCTTACTTACAGCCGGTGCCGGCGTCTGACCGGTTATGTTGCCAAAAAAGAAATGGAAAAGATTCCGCTTCTTTCCACATGGATGAAGAATCTGTACTGTCTCTTCCTTGACAGAGACAATATGAAAGAAGGTCTGAAGACGATCCTTCAGGCAATTGATTATGTAAAAAATGGCATTTCCATCTGCATTTTTCCGGAAGGAACCCGCAACAGTGGTGAAGAGCTTTCTATGCTTCCATTCCGTGACGGTGCACTTAAAATTGCCGAAAAGACCGGGTGTGCGATCATTCCGATCAGCATGAACAATACTGCTGACATTTTTGAAGCACATTTCCCGCGTGTAAAAAAAGTACATGTCGTCATCGAATACGGCAAACCAATCTATCCAAAAGAACTGGATAAAGAGACAAGAAAACATCTTGGAATCTATTGTCATGATCTTATCCAGGACACAATTAAGAAAAACGCCAGTCTGGTCTAAACCCAAAACAGAAAAGAGGTACGATTATGCATTCTAAAAATTTAACATTACTTACAGACTTATACGAACTGACTATGATGCAGGGTTATTACGATAAGCAGGACAATCCTACCGTAATTTTTGATGTATTTTACCGTTCCAACCCATTTTCTTCCGGTTATGCGATCGCAGCCGGACTTGAACAGGTTATTGAGTACGTGAAAAATCTGAACTTCAGCTATGATGATGTGGATTACCTTCGCAGTCTTCACATTTTTTCTGAAGATTTTCTTCAGTATCTGAGCGGCTATCACTTTACCGGAAGCATTTACGCAATTCCGGAAGGAAGCCTGATCTTCCCAAAGGAGCCGATCCTCAAAGTCGTTGCCCCGATCATGGAAGCTCAGCTTGTGGAAACCGCAATCCTGAACATTCTGAACCACCAGTGTCTGATCGCGACCAAGTCTTCCCGTATCGTATACGCTGCCGGTGATACCGGTGTTATGGAATTCGGGCTTCGCCGTGCCCAGGGACCGGATGCCGGATTATACGGCGCACGTGCTGCCGTGATCGCCGGCTGCGTGGGAACCTCCTGCGTACTTACCGGCAAGCTTTTTGACGTTCCGGTTATGGGAACCCATGCACACAGCTGGATCATGAGTTTCCCGGATGAATATACCGCATTTAAAGCCTATGCAGATCTTTATCCTGAAGGCTGTACCCTTCTTGTCGATACTTACGACACCTTAAAATCCGGTGTGCCGAATGCGATCCGTGTCTTCCAGGAGATGAAAGATGCCGGTGTCAGCCCGAGAAAGCTTGGTATCCGTCTTGACAGCGGCGACCTTGCTTACCTGTCCAAAAAAGCACGTAAAATGCTGGATGATGCCGGCTTTGAAGAAGCAACGATCTGCGCATCCAACGACCTTGATGAATATCTGATCCACGACCTCAAGATGCAGGGCGCAGCGATCGATTCATGGGGTGTCGGAACCAATCTGATCACCTCCAAAGACTGTCCTTCATTCGGTGGTGTATATAAGCTCGCTGCCATCCAGAATAAGAATGGTGAGTTCGAACCTAAAATCAAACTTTCTGAGAACACAGAAAAGATCACCAATCCGGGCAACAAGACAGTTTACCGTATTTACGAAAAAGAAACCGGCAAGATGAAGGCTGATTATATCTGCTTTGTAGACGAAGAGATCAATCCGGAGGAAGATCTTCTCCTCTTTGATCCAAGCGAGACATGGAAGAAGACAAAGATGAAAGCCGGAACCTATACCGTCCGCGAAATGATGCAGCCAATCTTCATCAACGGTGAATGTGTCTACACTTCCCCGTCTGTCAAAGAGATTGCCGCTTACTGCCGTCAGGAAAAAGATACCCTGTGGGATGAATCCAAACGACTCTTCAATCCTCACCAGATGTATATCGATCTGTCTCCAAGACTTTATGAAGTAAAGAAACAGCTTCTTGACCGCATGAGCGCTGACGACTAGGTCACAATTTGAAAAGAGGTATTACCGATGAAAAATATGACATTAAAAAATATAACCGCTGCCTGCCATGGAACCTTCCATGGCGACAGCAGTTTTCTTGAAAAAGAGATTACCGGCGTTGCAATCGACAGCCGGAAAGCAGCACCGGGATTTCTTTTTGTTCCACTCAAAGGAGCCCGCGTAGACGGCCACACCTTTATCCCGCAGGTTATGGAACAGGGCGCACTTGCTACTCTTACAGAAGAAGATCCTTCTTCCCTTACCTGTCCCTGCATTCATGTAGAATCCTGCGAAAAAGCACTTCGTGATATCGCAGCGTTTTACCGCATGCAGCTTGACATCAAGGTTGTCGGCATCACCGGAAGTGTCGGAAAAACCAGCACCAAAGAGACAATTGCCTCTGTCCTTTCCCAGAAATACAATGTTCTTAAGACAGAGGGAAACTTTAACAACGGAATCGGACTTCCGCTTACCATCTTCAATCTTACCGAAGAACATGAAGTTGCTGTCCTGGAGATGGGAATTGACCATTTCGGAGAGATGCATGAACTTGCATCCATCAGCCAGCCGGATATCTGTGTAATCACCAACATCGGTCTTGCACACATGGAAAATCTCGGAAGCCGCGACGGAATCTTAAAAGCCAAAACCGAAGTTTTTGATCATCTGCGTCCAAATGCTTCTGTCATCTTAAACGGAGATGACGACAAACTTTCTACGGTCACAGAGGTACAGGGGAAAAAACCTGTTTTCTTCGGCCTTTCAGACAGTCTGGATGCCTATGCAGATGAGATTGTAAGCCAGGGGCTTCGCGGAACTGACGCTGTGCTTCACCTTCCACTCGGAGAAATCAACGTACATATTCCGGTGCCGGGAAACCACATGGTCTACAATGCTCTCGCCGGAGCATGTGTTGGCATGAAACTCGGCCTTACTCTGGATGAAATCCGGTCAGGAATCACTTCCCTGAAGACGATTGCCGGACGTACCAATCTCATTGACACAGGATCGCTTCTGATCATCGACGATTGTTATAATGCCAATCCGGTTTCCATGAAATCTTCTCTGGATGTACTTTCCACCGCAACAGGAAGAACCGTAGCTGTAATGGGCGATATGTTTGAGCTTGGTGATAAGGAAAATGAACTTCACTATAATACCGGCGCACATGCTGCCGAGATCGGCATTGATGTGATCTGCTGTATCGGAGAACTTTCCCACCACGCATACGAGGGTGCAAAAGCCTGTGCAAAGAACAGCTCCATACTTTATTTTAAAACCAAACAGGATTTCCTGGATAAGATCCGGAACGTTGTCAAAAAAGATGACACCATTTTGGTCAAAGCTTCCCACGGTATGGAATTTCCTGAGATCATCGAAGTACTCAGACAAATGCAGTTTTAAGAGAGGTTTACCATGAAATATCAGTTACTCGTTCTTGATCTGGACGGAACACTTACCAACTCCAGGAAAGAAATCACTCCACCAACGTTAAAGGCTCTGATCGAGATCCAGGAAGCCGGGAAAAAAGTTGTTCTTGCAAGCGGTCGCCCTACATACGGCGTACTTCCTCTTGCAGAGCAGCTCCATCTGGAGCGTTACGGAAGCTATATCCTATCCTTCAACGGAGCACGGATCACTGACTGCCGCACCGGCCAGGTCATTTACAACAAAACACTTCCACAGGACGTGATCCCGGATATATACCGGATCGCTTCCAACTACCCGGTTGATATTCTGGCTTATGAGGATGGACGGCTTCTGTCCGGATTTACCCCGACAAAATATTCCGAATTAGAATCCCGGATCAACCATTTACCAATTGTACAAATTGATAATTTCTGTGAGAAAGTATCCACATTTCCAAACAATAAATTTCTCCTGACCGGAGAACCGGATAGCATCGCTGCTGCTAAAGAGGAAATGTCCGCTCATTTCCATGGTTATATCGATGTTTACTGTTCGGATCCATTTTTCCTCGAAATCGTTCCAAAGAATGTAGACAAAGCCGCTTCTCTTCTGAAGCTTCTTACCAGCATCGGTCTGACTACCGATGAAATGATCTGCTGCGGTGACGGATACAACGACCTGACTATGATCGAAACCGCAGGTCTTGGAGTGGCAATGGAAAATGCACAGCCACTGGTCCGTGAAAAAGCAGATTTTATCACAAAATCAAATGATGATGACGGAATTCTCTATGTGATCGATCAGTTTATGCGCGATTGACCGTCGTAGAAATATCATTTCTCAAAATATAAAAATCCCGGAGAACTGGTTTTACTTCCAGTCTCCGGGATTTTTGTTTTCAGTATTTTTCTGTACTTAGATTTCTGCAGTTTCCGCGTCGTCAGTCTCTTCCAGTACTTCCGCATACTTGTCCAGAATGATCTTCTGGATTCTGTCTCTTGTACCGGAATTGATTGGATGCGCAATATCACGATATTCCCCATCCAGTGCTCTCTTACTCGGCATTGCAATGAAAAGTCCTTTTTCCCCTTCAATGACTTTAATATCGTGAACAACAAATTCTTCGTCCATTGTAATTGATACTACTGCCTTTAATTTTCCTTCTTTTGCTACTTTGCGCACGCGTACATCTGTAATCTGCATAACTTTCTAGCCCCTTTCTCCAGTAACGCACATACCGGTCCGCTCCTTTTCCTTTATTTGACCGGCATGCCTTCTGATCCGGACTCTTATAAGTCCCCCTCAGTTTTTATAATGCGTACCTTTCGTTCTTTTCTATTACTACTTTCACGCCATCTTCACCAACATGCCGTGTATTGGCACGGATCGTATCCCTGCTCTCTACAATACAGTTCTCAATGTAAGTATTGTCCCCAAGATACACATCATTTAAAATAATTGAGTTTTTGATCACACAATTATTTCCAACAAACACTTTTTTGAACAGAACTGAGTTCTCAACAGTTCCGTTGATAATGCTTCCGCTTGCCACAAGGCTGTTCTTAACGACCGCACCCGGATTATATTTTGCCGGAGGCAGATCTGTCACCTTGGAATAAATACTTGGAAGCTGCTTAAAGAAATAGTTCCGGACTTCCGGTTTGAGGAAATCCATGTTTGTCTTATAATAGGCATCGACTGTGGAAATATTGCTCCAGTAGTCTTTTATCTTATAACCGTATATCTTTTTCAGATTCTTGTATCTGATCAGGATATCCGTTACAAAATCATATCTGTCTTCCTCAGCTGAATGCTCGATCAGATCGATCAGCTGACGTCTGCGGATGATATAGATTCCTGTGGAAATCGTGTTGGAATTTGCCACCATCGGTTTTTCCTCAAATTCTTCGATCCGCATATTCTCATTCATCTTCAGGATGCCAAAACGGGTTGCATCCTCGCCCGGATCCAGATCCCGGCATACCACGGTGATATCTGCTTTCTTTGCAATGTGGTATTCCAGTACTTTGTTATAATCCATCTTATAAACCGCATCTCCGGATGTGATGATCACATAAGGTTCATGGCACCTCTTCAGGAAATCCAGGTTCTGATAGATCGCATCTGCCGTTCCACGATACCAGTAGCCATTGTCTGCGGTGATCGTCGGTGTAAATACATAAAGACCACCCTGCTTACGTCCGAAATCCCACCACTTGGAAGAATTCAGATGTTCATTCAGTGAACGTGCATTATACTGGGTAAGCACTGCCACTTTCTGAATGTGCGAATTGGACATATTGCTGAGTGCAAAATCAATTGCCCGGTAGCTTCCTGCGATCGGCATCGCTGCCACTGCACGCCTCTGTGTAAGCTCCCGCATCTTGTTGTTGTTACCGCCTGCTAAAATGATTCCAACTGCTCTCATGATCTGTCACCCGCCTTTATCAATACTCCGCCGCTTTCAAGAGCACCCTGTATATAATCCTCCTTCACGGTAATACCGCTGATCGCAGTATTCTTTCCAATCTGTACTCCTGCAGGAATCACAGAATTCTCACCGATCGTGACCAGTCCGGAATTGTAGATATCAGACCTGAGCTTGTTCGGTGCTTCATTGCCGATTCCAAGGGTTACATTATCTCCAACCTTAACATTCTCCGCAATGATCGCCTTATCAATTACGCAGTCATTTCCAATCGCAACATCCTGCATGATGATCGAATCCCGGATCACGCAGCCTTGTCCAACAACAACACCTGCGCCGATCACACAGTTATGTATCTCGCCGTATATCTCAGCTCCGTCGCCAATAATGCTTCTGTCGATCACAGCTTCTTTTGAAATATACTGTGGCGGTATGATTGAATTATTCGTATAAATTTTCCAGAATTCCTCATAAAGATTAAATTCAGGAATAATGTCGATCAGCTCCATATTGGCTTCCCAGTAAGAACTTAATGTACCGACATCCTTCCAGTAGCCGTTATATTCATATGCAAAAAGTCTCTGCTTCTTTTCATGACAGTACGGAATGATATGTTTACCGAAATCACATCCCGGCTGATCTTTCATCTTGATCAGTGCCTCTTTGAGCACCGGCCAGCTGAAAATATAAATTCCCATGGAAGCGAGATTGCTCCGCGGATTCGCCGGCTTCTCTTCAAACTCGGTGATCCTCTTGTCTTCGTCGGTAATTACGATTCCGAAACGACTTGCTTCTTCGATCGGAACCGGCATTGCCGCGATCGTCACATCTGCATGGTTCTCCTTGTGGAAATCCAGCATAACTTCGTAATCCATCTTGTAAATATGATCTCCTGACAAGATCAGTACATAATCCGGATTAAACGTCTCCATATACTCCAGATTCTGATAAATTGCATTCGCCGTTCCTGTATACCATTCGCTGCTTGTACTCTTCTCATACGGCGGAAGAATTGACACCCCTCCGATATTCCGGTCCAGATCCCACGGAATACCAATTCCAATATGTGTATTAAGCCTGAGTGGTTGATACTGGGTCAGGACACCGACTGTATCGATCCCTGAATTGATACAGTTACTCAGCGGGAAATCAATGATCCTGTATTTACCGCCGAATGCAACAGCCGGTTTAGCAACTTTTGCAGTCAGGACGCCAAGTCTGCTGCCCTGTCCTCCTGCCAATAGCATTGCTATCATTTCCTTTTTTATCATGTCTTCACCCCTTCTCAGTAATTCTGGTTTTTTCATTATAACATATTACATGCATATAGTGAACATATTTTACAAAAATATTTCCGTTCACCCATCTTTTTTATAGAAATATCACAAAAAGAAAAGGTTTGGTTTTTGACCTATCTATGTTATAATTATGCACGTAAGTCAAATACTATGAAACAAATTCACAGAACAGGAAGTGTCATTATGTATAAAATTGATTTTAATCAGCCTTGCCATATCCACTTCATCGGAATTGGCGGCATCAGTATGAGCGGACTCGCTGAGATCCTTCTTGAAGAAGGCTTCACAGTATCCGGATCCGATAACAAAGAATCGGCACTTACGGATCATCTGTCTCAGAATGGTGCAACCGTATTTTACGGTCAGAAAGCTTCCAATATTATAGACGGTATCGACCTTGTAGTTTATACCGCAGCAATCCACGAAGACAACGAAGAATTTGCAGAAGCAAAGCGTCAGAATCTTCCGATGTTATCCAGAGCAGAATTACTCGGTCAGCTTATGACTAACTATAAGACACCGGTTGCTATATCCGGTACACACGGTAAGACAACCACAACCTCTATGCTTTCTCATATCGCTCTTGCAGCAGACCTGGATCCGACAATCTCTGTCGGCGGTATCCTGAAAGCGATCGAAGGCAATATCCGTGTCGGCGGACCTGACCTTTTTATTACGGAAGCATGCGAATATACCAACAGTTTCCTGCACTTTTTCCCGAAAATCGGTATTATTCTGAATGTGGATGCGGATCACCTGGACTTTTTTAAAGACCTGGACGATATCCGTAATTCTTTCCACCTTTTTGCTAAGCTTCTTCCGGAAAACGGAACGCTCGTCATCAACGGAGATATTGATAAGATTGAAGAGATCACCTCCGATCTTTCCTGTCGTGTTATCACTTTTGGCAAAGAAGCTTCCCTGGATTACAGTGCAGCCAATATTACTTATAACGAACAGGGCAATGCCTCTTTCGATGTCGTAAAAGACGGACAGAATGTTGCACATCTCGCTCTTGCAGTCGGCGGTGAGCACAACGTATATAACGCACTTGCGGCAATCGCAGTTGCCGATATTCTCGGTGTTCCTGCGGAGACGATCCAGACAGGTCTTGCTTCCTTCCACGGAACAGACCGCCGTTTTGAATACAAAGGTGAAGTCGGCGGAGTGACCATCATTGATGATTACGCACACCATCCGACAGAGATCGCAGCAACTCTGAAAAGTGCTGCACATTATCCACATAAAAAACTGTGGTGTATTTTCCAGCCACATACTTATACCCGTACAAAAGCATTATTCTCAGAATTTGCTGAAGCACTCGCACATGCAGACCATGTAATCCTTGCTGACATCTATGCAGCGCGTGAGACAGATACTTTAGGCATCTCTTCTGCACAGCTTGCAGATGCAGTCAAAGAACATGGATGTGACGCAACTTATCTGCCAAGCTTTGCAGCCATCGAAGAGTTCGTCACCACCCACTGTCAGCCTGGTGATCTTCTGATCACAATGGGGGCCGGAGATGTTGTAAATATCGGAGAAGACCTGTTAAAAGCTTGATTTTCTCCAATATCTGCGAAATTTTATCTGTAATAGCAAAAATTTCCGTCAGAAAATTCTTTTTTACGATCTGGGATGATGTTATAATGAACAAAGTCAGAAAAGAAAGGAAGCGGAAATTATGAGTGCACTTATTTTGCGCAATCATTCCCATAACAATATAACGATCGTGGAGAATGATTTTATCGATCATTATATGGTATCTGCGAACGGAGAATATGTAAAAGTCTATCTTCTTCTTCTCCGCTATCAGAATATCCCGGATCAGCTTCCGGCTATCCCGCAGATGGCAGACCTTCTGGAGAATACCGAAGGCGATATCCTGCGCGCACTCAAATACTGGGAAAAAGAAGGGATTCTTTCTCTCGAATATAACGAAGCAAACGAACTTACCGGAATCTGTCTCGGCGGATCTGCTGCAAGGAAAACTCCTGCAAAAGCAGCTTTTCATACGCCTTCTGCACAGTCGGTTTCTGTTCACGAAAAATCTTCGGTCAGGCAAAATAACGGAAATGCCCCTGTTTCAGATCAGACTGCGGATCAGAATCTTCCTGCATCAAGACGTTCTCTTGCTGCAAGAAGAGAATTGAAACAGATTCTTTTTATTGCTGAACAGTATCTCGGCAAAACCTTAACCCGTACCGATGTTGATGCGATTACCTACTTTTATGATTCCCTTGGTTTTTCCGCAGACCTGATCGAGTATCTGATCGAATACTGTGTGGAGAACGGACATAAGAGCATGCATTACATTCAGAAAGTAGCACTTTCATGGGCAGATGAACATATTACAACCGTCGATCAGGCACGTAATTCCTCTGCATTTTACAACAAAACCTGCTATTCTATCCTGAATGCATTTGGCATCAAAGGGCGGGGACCTGCATCTGCCGAACTGGATTATATCCGCAAATGGCTGGAGGATGGGAATTTCGAGCTGGATCTCATTCTGGAAGCATGCAACCGCACCATCAGTGCGATCCACCAGCCAAGTTTTGAATATACTGACAAGATTCTCGAAAACTGGAAGACGGGCAACGTTCGTACACTGGCAGATGTTGAGCGTCTTGATTCTGCCTTTGAGCAGGAAAAAGACCGGAGGAAAACTCCTTCGGGGCAAAACCGTACACCTTCTGCCCAGCAGCCTTCCAAATTCCGTAATTTTGAAGAACGTTCTTACAATATGGACGAGCTTACCAAAGAATTATTACGCAGTAACTAAGAAAGGGGAACACTGTGCCGTTAACCAATTCACAATACAATGCGCTGATGCGCGTATATGAAGAAAAAAGAGCGAAGAGCCGCGACCTCGCGAATTTTCACTACGAGCGTGCCTGCCAGAAGGTTCCGGAGCTTGCATCGATTGATGCCTCTATTTCTTCTGCCAGCCTTGACCAGGCGAAAAAGCTGCTCGCAGGCGATGACACTGCCCTCGCTTCTTTGAAGGAAGAGATCCGGTCTCTTTCGGACAGACGCCGCCGACTCCTTTCCGACGCCGGATTCCCGGAAGACTATCTGGAACAGCATTTTGAATGTCCGGACTGTCAGGATACCGGCTATGTCGGCACGAAAAAGTGCCATTGCTTTTTAAAAGCGATCATTGATCTGTTCTACACCCAGTCCAACTTAAAAGGGCTTCTCGAACAGGAAAATTTTGAACATTTTAATTTTGATTATTATTCATCCAATTATAGAGACCGGCTTTCCGGTCAGAATTCCCGCGAGCTTGCAACGCGGGCTTATCAGGAATGTATGAATTTCATCCACAATTTTGATACCGAACATGGTAATCTGCTTCTTTTTGGGAATACTGGTATCGGGAAGACATTTCTCAGCCACTGTATCGCAAAAGAAGTGATGGATTCTCTGCATTCCGTCCTTTACCTGACTGCCTCTGAATTTTTCGATGCGCTCCTTGAAAAAGCGCTGAACCGGAACGATGAGAGCTGTCTTTTATATGAGCAGATCCACCTCTGTGACCTGCTGATCATTGATGACCTGGGAACCGAACGCAATACAGACTTTGTCGTTTCTCAGCTTTTTGTGTGTTTAAATGATCGGATCCTGAACAGGAAATCCACAATCATTTCTACTAATCTTACTCTGGAGGAAATCAAGACGAACTATACGGAACGTACATTTTCCCGGATAAGCAACCATTATAAGATACTTCGCCTTGCCGGTGATGATATCCGCATCCAAAAGAAACTTATGTACAGGGAGGAACACTGATGTTACATCGAAGTGAACGAATTCTGGATAATATTCCAGTTGGCTCTCTCGGCATTATTGCCGTAGACGGCTGTGAAGAGATGGGAAATAAAGTCAATGACTATCTCGTAAAATGGAGAAAGGAAGAGACTCGTTTCCAGAAAGACAATCTTGTTTTCAACGGCTACGAAAAGCCAAACTATCTGATTGACGCAAAAGTACCGCGTTTCGGATCAGGTGAAGCAAAAGGTATTATCAATGAGTCTGTACGTGGAAAAGACCTCTATCTGATGGTTGATGTCTGCAATTACAGCCTGACTTATTCACTCAGCGGCAATACCAACCATATGTCACCGGACGACCATTTCCAGAACCTGAAGCGTGTCATCGCTGCTGTAGGTGGAAAAGCACGTCGTCTCAACATCATCATGCCATTCCTTTATGAAAGCCGCCAGCACAAGAGAAGCGGTCGTGAATCACTGGACTGCGCACTGGCTCTGCAGGAACTGGTACGCATGGGTGTAGATAACATCATCACTTTTGATGCCCATGACCCACGTGTACAGAATGCTATCCCGTTAAGCGGATTTGAAACCATCCGTCCTACCTACCAGTTCGTAAAAGGACTGTTAAAGCATGTACCGGATCTTCAGATCGACGCCGACCATATGATGGCGATCAGCCCGGATGAAGGTGCAACCGGACGTGCAATCTACTTTGCCAACGTACTCGGTCTTGATATGGGTATGTTCTACAAACGTCGTGACTATACAACCATCGTAGACGGACGTAACCCGATCGTAGCCCACGAATTCCTTGGATCTTCTGTAGAAGGCAAAGACGTGATCATCCTTGATGATATGATTTCTTCAGGTGACAGTATCCTTGACGTTGCCCGCCAGCTCAAGATGCGTAAAGCAAAACGCATCTACGCTGCTGCAACCTTCGGACTTTTCACAAATGGTATGGAAAAATTTGACCAGGCTTACGAAGAAGGACTGATCAACGGAATCCTCACAACAAACCTGATCTATCAGACACCGGAGCTGCTCAGCCGCCCTTACTACATCAACTGCGACATGAGCAAATACATCGCACTGGTGATCGATACACTGAATCATGATGCTTCTATCAGCAGTATCCTTGATCCAAGTGAACGTATCCAGAATGTAGTTGAGAAATATAAAAAAGGGGAAGCGATCGACTAACTATAATACAAAAAATACTGCCTGAATATCATTTTCTGATATTCAGGCAGTATTTTTTACTTTTAAACATTAATTTGTGAATACTCGGTAATTTTCTTTCTTATCGTAATCTTTGCGGATTCCATCATCCTCATACATGGTATAACTGCTGTTCTCATATCCAATAAGCTGCAGATGTTCGGTATCAATATCTTTCACACACTCTGCCGCTTCTGCAACCGGGATACATTTACCATTTCGAATGAAGAGCGGTACTTCATTTAGTGCCACATCTACATAATGAATACCTTTTTCAAGAATCTCTTCGGAAATGCTTCCATCCGGCAGGAACTTGATAAATTTCATTTCTTCCGGCAGATAAACATAACGTCCCCTTGCGTTCTGCTCGTAAACCGGAGCGATCATGATCTCGTTTCCGAGCATCAGCTGATCCTCTACTCGGATTGCTCTCTTGTCATCCGGATAAACGAACCCTAATGGCTTAAAATACATATCATCACTCAGCGCAGCTTTCATGTACTCGCTGTACAGATACGGCACAAGACGGTATCTGGTGTTAATGACAGCACGGAAATCCTCAATTCTTTCAAATTGATAGCATTCCTGCTCTCTGGTTCCCGTCGCCGAATGATTACGCATCAGTGGTGTAAATACACCAAGCGCAAGAAAACGAAGCAGCAATTCTCTTGTTGTATCGGCGCCAAAACCTCCAAGGTCAGCGCCTGTATACAAGAAACCACACATATTCAGAGACGGCAGCATCTTCAGGTTAAGAAGGATATGCGACCACCAGGATTTATTATCTCCGGTCCAGATTCCTCCATAACGATGCATTCCGATGTAAGAGGATCTGGAAAACATCAGAAAACGTTTTTCCGGGTCAATGCGTTCAAACGCTTCTCCTGCTGCTCTTGTCATATTGTAGCCAAAAAGATTATGTACTTTGTCATGACGGATCTTTTTGCCTTCCACATTGTGATAAAATCTTTTATAGTCTTCCGGATCATTCGCAATACTGAGCATCTTGTCCTGCATTTCCCAAGGATGGATCTTGCCTTCGGTATCCTTTGCAAACTCTCCGGCAAGTTCTTTTGCCTCTGCAAGGCCTTCGGAAGAATAAAAGATCGCAGGCTCATTCATATCATTCCAGAAACCTTCTATTCCCTGTTCGATCAGAAAACGATATTTGTCTCCGAACCATTTTCTGGCTTCCGGATTCAGCATATCCGGAAAATGGGTGTCTCCCGGCCATACAGCTGCAACAAAATCACTTCCGTCTTCTCTCTTGCAGAAATAGTTGTTTTTGACACCTTCCTCGTAAATCTCATATCCCGGCTCAACCTTGACACCGGCATCAATGATCGGAATCAGACGAATACTCTGGTCATTCATTTCCTTTACAAATTCCGGAAAATCCGGGAAATTTTCTTCACTCACTGTGAAATCTTTGAATGACTGCATATAGTCAATATCCATGTAAATCATATCGATCGGGATATGATTTTCTCGATATCCCTTTGCAACAGTACGGAAATCTTCTTTCGTCGTGTAGCCCCAGCGGCTCTGTCCGAAACCAAAGGCAAACTTCGGCGGGATATAGCTGCGCCCGATCACATGGCGGAACTGTTTTACGATATCGTAAGCATTCTCTCCTTCGATCACATAAATATCCAGATCAGCATTTTCGCAAGATACCTTGAGGGTATCCTCTCTGTCATATCCAATATCAAAGGTCAGTTTTGACGGATAATCAAAAAACAATCCAAACGTCCTCTTTCCGCTCACAACAATGAAGTTGTGGGCTCCGTACAGAGAACGCTTGTCCTCTGTGTGTACCGGATCATCTGTACAATTACTGATATAACAATATCCTCTCTTGTTGATTCCACGATTGGCTTCACCCAGACCATAGACAATATCATCTTCATCCATGATATAAGTAAAAACAAATCCTTCCTCCTGACTGACCTCTCCATATGGAAGAGGACCCTCTGTCGTTTCAATTTTTTCAGTCAGTGCTTCCGTATCAAATGGATTTCCATATCTATATTTTCTAATCATTTCTTTATCACCTAGTGTTTATAATATAATACAAATGCTTCATATGGATTCAAAATAATTTTTCCTTCAAATGCTTTTCTTCCAAGGTTTGTGATCAGACACTCTGCGCCTTTAAATTCTTCCGGCACTTCTACTTCTGCATTCTTATCACTGAAGTTGCAGACGGTCAGAAGTTTTTCCTGATCCTGTTTTCTTGTGTAAGCAAAAATCTGTTCATCCTCACGGTAAAGAGGCTCAAATTCACCATAAACAATAATGTCTTTCTCTTTGCGCAAGCGGATCAGTTTCTGATAGTAATGGAAAACAGAATCCGGATCTTCAAGCTGCTGCGCTGCATTGATCTTTTTGTAGTTCGGGTTTACTTTGATCCAAGGCTCGCCCTCTGTGAATCCGGCCTGTTCGCTGTCGTCCCACTGCATCGGAGTTCTCGCATTGTCACGGCTTCTCAGCATCAGACATTTCATCATGTGTTCCGGAGTCATAAGACCTGATTCCGTAAACTCTTCAAAGTAATTAATACTTTCAATATCACGGTAATCTTCCAGTTTGTCAAAGTAGACATTTGTCATGCCAAGCTCTTCACCCTGATATACATATGGCGTTCCCTGCATCATGTGAATACAGGTCGCCAGCATTTTTGCAGAAGTTTCTCTGTATACCGGATTGTCATTTCCAAAACGGCTGACGCTTCTCGGTTGATCATGATTACCTAAAAACAAACTGTTCCATGCCTTCCCCTGAAGTTCTTCCTGCCATTTGATCATGATATTTTTGAACTCTTTGAAGTCATATTTTGCAGTCGTCCACTTTCCATAATCTCCGCATCCACTCTCCACATGCTCGAATTGGAATACCATGTTCAATTCATTTCGGTCGTCACCCGCATATTTCTGTGCTTCTTCAATTGTAACTCCTGAGGTTTCACCAACTGTCATGATATCATATTTTGAAAGAACTTCACGATTCATTTCCTGAAGAAATTCATGGATTCTCGGTCCATGTACACAATATGGTCCAAAGTCTCCATAAAGACCGTTATTCATTTCTCCGTCCGGAAATCTCTGATCTTTGGAAATCATACTGATAACATCCATGCGGAAACCGTCAATTCCTTTTTCACACCAGAATTTCATCATGTCATAAACTTCCTGACGCACTTTTTCATTTTCCCAATTGAGATCCGGCTGTTTTTTTGAAAACAGATGCAGATAATACATCTGAGTCTGCGGATCGTATTCCCATGCAGAACCTCCGAATACTCCGCCCCAGTTATTAGGTTCTTTTCCGTTTACCGGGTCTTTCCAGATATAATAATCACGATATGGATTATCTTTTGATTTGCGGCTTTCAATAAACCAGTTATGTTCATCTGAAGTATGGTTGACTACGAGATCCATCAGAATCCTGATGGATCTTTTGTGTGCTTCACACAACAATTCTTCGTAATCCTCCATAGTTCCATATTCTTCATAAATTCTGCGGTAATCAGAAATATCGTAACCATTATCGTCCTGAGGTGATTCCAGCATCGGAGAAATCCACAACACATTTACCCCAAGTTCTTTAAGGTAATCGAGTTTCTGTATGATTCCTCTGATATCTCCCACGCCATCACCGTTACTGTCTTTAAAACTCTTGGGATATATCTGATATACTACACTTTCTTTCCACCATTTTTTCTCCATGCCAAGTCTCCTCATTTATAATTGTTTAGTATTATTTAACCGCTCCGGCAACAACACCGTTCATGATCCATTTCTGACAGAACAGATATACAACCAATACCGGAATAAGAACCAACAGATAAGAAGCAAACGCCAGGTTGTAGTCTACAGAGAATTGTTTTTTAAACACATACTGTGCAAGCTGCAAGGTCTGCTGACTCTCGTCACTTAACAGCACAAGTGGCATTGTAAAGTCATTCCATGTCCACATAAAGGAAAGAATTGCAACTGTTGCTGTAGTTGGTTTTAATATTGGAAAAATAACTTTTGTAAATATCTGAATCGGATTTGCTCCGTCAATCATTGCAGCCTCATCCAATGCTTCCGGAATAGCCTTAATAGCACCTGTGTAAAGGAATGTATTCATCGGAAGACCAAAAATAATATACAAGAATGTAATTCCGTAAATATTGTCCAGGTGGAATGTATTAGCCTGTACAACCAAAGGAAGCATAATTACCTGGAAAGGTATAAACATTGCACTGATGAAATAATAGTACATAATGGAAAAGAATTTGCTTTTTTTCCTGTTTCTTGTAATTGCATATGCTGCAAATGAGTTTGTGATCAGAGTAAAGACCAGGTTAACCACTGTAATAAATGCAGTATTAAAAAACTTTCTCGGGAAATTTGTCATTTTCCAGGCATCAACAAAATTCTGAAGTCTGAGTTTCGTCGGGAGTGCCAGAATATTATTCATGTCCGAAGGGTCTTTGATCGCAATCATCAACGCCATATACAGAGGCAGGAGAATAACCAGTACGATTCCTACGATCAGAAGAATGGTCACTGGCCAATTATAATGTTCTTTTGCTTTTACTATCTGCCTTCTCATCCTAATTTCTCCTCTCTCTTCTCAAGTATACGTAACTGGAATATAGAAATTAATACTACTACAATAAAAAGCGTAACTGCATTTGCTGACTGATAGGCGAACTGACCGCCTCCAAATCCTTTTTTATAAATCAGGACGGCAATCGATGTTGTACTGGTTCCCGGTCCTCCCTCTGTCATCGCCATGATCTGATCGTAAACCATCAGATATCCTTTGGCTGAAAGCACCATATTAATGGTAAAGGACGGTGCCAGAAGAGGAAATGTAATTTTGGTAAATCTTCGGATTCCGGTTGCGCCATCAAGGGCTGCTGCCTCATATACGTCTGTATCAATAGACTGAAGCCCTGAAATGTAGATCAATGTATTGAATGCACATCCTGTCCATACCGCAACGGCGATAATTCCCCATATTGCATGATTTGTACCAAGAATATTAGAACTTAACACCGAAATTCCAAGACTCTTTCCAAGATCCGGAATCAGATTGGCAAAAATGTAATTGAAGATAAATCCAACGATCAGGCTGCCCAGCATATAAGGCAGAAAGTAAAACGCCTTGATCGTGTTTTTGAATTTAATCTTTGCATTCAGTGCACAGGCAAGTACCAGACTGATTACGTTTACAAGGATTGTTGCAATGATCGCAAATTTGAATGTAAACAAATATGCATTCCCTGTATCGGCATCTGAAAACATATGCAGATAATTACGCAGTCCGACAAAATTCCAGTTCCCATATCCTTTCCAGTCTGTAAAACTGTACAGAACACCTCGCAGAAATGGGATCGTATGGAATACAAAAAATAATACTGCGAGGATTCCTACATAAATATAATATATTTTATTAACAGCAGGTTTTTTATGAGCTGTTTTATTTTTCATGAGATCAACTCCTCGCTTAATCTACGTTGGCAATATCATATTTTTCATCGCACTGTTTCAGGAACTGTGTTATGTTCTTCTGATTGTCCATTCCGTTAGAATAATTCAGGCACAGTTCAGAAGTAAGTGCTGAAAGATCAAATCCTGAAGGATAGTAATGATCCGGGAAGTTTGCTACTTTACCATTGGCAATATCTTCTTTGACACCTGCAACTGTTTCATTATTCTGCTCTACACCTTTGATTGCTGAAAAAGCAAACTGATCGTCAATATAAGTCTGTGCATTTTCAGGCTCCATCATAAAGGAAACAAATTCTTTTGCCATCTCTTCGTTTTCACTGCCTTCGCATACACCTAAAAGTACGTCAACACCTGATGTTACATAATTCTTCGACTCATCGTCAGATGCCGGAAGTGCGAACATATTAACATTAACGTCCGGATTAGAGTTCTTGTACTGATTGATTGCCCAGTTTCCATTGATGATCATAACTGCTTCACCATTTGCGAATTTTTTATTTCCATCATCATAAGTCAGGCCCATGAAATCGTCCTGTGCATAATCAAGAAGTGTCAGATATTTTTCTGCGATCTCTTCGTGCGTTTTTGCAAATGTTGTTTTTCCTGCTTTGCGGTCGTCTGTAAAGTTATCCGGCTGAAGATCCGGTGCTATACTGTTCCACGGGCAAAGGCTGGTCCATGCATCTTTATATGTCATAAGAAGTGGCTGCTCTCCTGCGGCTTTGATCTTGTCAAGTACAGCAATAAACTCATCCCATGTTTTCGGAACTTCAAGACCAAGTTCTTCAAACTTATCCACATTGTAGATGACACCAGATGCATTGGTTGCATATGGAATACCGTATGCTTTTTCTTCTTTGTCTTTATTTACATCGTAAACCATCTGCATGTAAGAATCCTGAATGTCTGAAACATAATCCTGGTCACTTAAATCAACCAGCATTCCTGCGCTTTCTACTTCTGTGTAGTTATTGTCACCGCCCATCATTACGATATCAGGCATATCATTCTTTGCCATTCTGGTCTTTAACACAGTGCCTGCATCTGCCGGTGCTGTAATCTTGATCGTCACATCTTCATGAGATTCATTGAATTTATCTACAAGCTGCTGAACGACTTCTTTGTTCTCTGCTTTCGTAGAAAACAATTCCAGCTCTGTTTTCCCATTTTTTGAAGAAGATTTTCCATCGGATGATCCGCATCCGGTTACGGTAGCCATACCTGCCACTAAAGTACCAACCAGTAATAAACTGACAAATTTTCTTTTTTTCATCTTTTTCCCTCCACACTGTTTTTAGTATGTCGGTTGCGCAACTCGATTAATTTTGTTAACATTTCCCCGGACACGTCTGCCCGGTTCCTTTTAGTAAGTTCATGATACCCTATTCAGCTTCGCAAAATCAATAGGTTTCTTGCGAAACTGCAAAAGGCAACAAAGTTTACTTCTTGTTTTTATACACTCTGCACAAAGACAACCAGGCCATTCCACCGGCTTGCCTGTATACATGCAAAGTCGAAAAAAAGATCCTGTCATTCCCTGACAGAATCCCTCTTCACCAGATAAACTGGATTTTTTATATTTAATTCGTCCAGTGTCTCTCCCTGGATCAATTTCATCAGACGCGTCAGCGCTACATGTGCTTTTTGCGGAACATCCTGGTGGACTGTTGTCAGCCTTGGCCGAACCATACTTGCATAGACACTGTCATCATATCCTGTAACAGAAATCTGCTCCGGAACCATGATTCCTTCGTCAAGAAAGAAATTTATCGCTTCCATCGCATTATAATCCGAGGAAAATGCAAGTGCTTTTGCTTCCAGAAAATGTGGGAGAAGTTCTCTGTATTTTCTGAGACGTAATCTTTTTTCACCCGGAATAATTATATATCGGGAACGACTGCAGAATCCACCTGGTTTTTCCATCGCCTGTTTGAATCCCATCCACCGATAGTAATCACTGTCTCTCTCCGTTTCCGCAACAAACAATGCTTTCTTATATCCACAGGAATACAGGTATTCTCCAATCTGATACCCTCCCGAATAATCATCTATACCGACATTCTGGAAGGTATAAGCGCCTTCCGGATAAGCATCGATCAGAATCATTTTTTTGTTTAATCTGCGCGAAAGATTACGATACTGCTCTTCATTGTATCCCAGGATGATCAATCCCTCTACATTCCATTTTGAGGCAATATCCACTACATTCTGAATGCTTTCACCGCCAATAAGCATAACATAATATCCATTTTCTTCCGTTTCCATCTGTATGGTTCCGATCAGTTCTCCTACAAATGGATCCTGAAGTGACTGCATACCATGTGCATAAGAAAATCCGAGTACTACACCTATAATTCTGGAACCATGACCGGAAAGCATCATGGAGCCCATATGCGGAACATAGTTCTGTTCTTTAAGAATGGCCGTGATTTTATCGATTGTTTTCTGGGAAACCCTTTTGGTTTTGCCATTTATAACATTAGATACAGTGGTACGGCTGACACCTGCCATTTCTGCAATATCCTGAAGCCGAATCATAAAATCTTCCTCCTCTTCTTTACAACATCACCTTATGATATGCGCATCCCATCTTTTCCAGCATTTCCATCTCCCGTTTCTGACAGCTGAATATAATTACCTGCCGCTTACTGCCTTTCAGCCAGCGAAGGGTCTGGATAAGTCTCCTGTCATCATAATAGCCAAATGCATCATCCAGGATCACCGGACATTCTTCCTCGTGGAGAATTTTCGTAGCCGCCATACGGATTGCAAAATAAATCTGTTCCAGGGTTCCCCGGCTTACCTGATCCATTGAGATCCTTCTTCCTTCGCTCATCAGCTGCACCTGTAGATTTTCATCCACCCACAGACGGTTATATTTTCCACCCGTGATCACCTCCATGACCTTTGATACTTCCGCGTTCATCCGGTCGCCAGTCCGGCTCTGCATTCCCGAAGCAAGCTCTGTCAGCCGCTCCATGGCGAGCTCCAGTCCCTGCCTGCGCTTCATGCGTTCCAGATCTTCACTGTTCATCTCGTCAAATTCATCGACGCGCTCCTTCAGGTTCTCATAGAGGACTTCCTTCTCATGATAAGACTCCTGTACTTTTGCAAGTCTGCCCTTCTGCATCTCATACGCCGCCTTCAGCGTATTTCCCTGCTCTTTCTCCTCACGCATTTTTGCCTTTTTTTTCTGCTTTCCATCCTTCAGATGATTCCACACATACATTCCTTCGGCAAGTGCTACCACGATCGCCACAAGACAGTTCCATGGTCTCGGGAACAGAACAAATATCACAATAAATGCTGCCAGCATGGAAAATGTTTCCAGCGGATGAATCCTCCACCCGTCAAAATATCCCGCAGCTTCTTCCTGTTTTCTTCTCTTTCTATCCTCTTTTTCCCACGCTTCCCATGCCCTGCGCTTTTCCTCACAGTCTGCCTTAAGCTGCTGTTTCTCCTGTTCCAGCTGATGCAGATCCCGCCAGACATAGGACGCTTCCAGCTCCGCCTTTTCTCTCTTTTCATCAATCTTCCGGCTCTGCTCTCGCTCTTCCTTTTCCAGTTCTTTTTTCCGCTCTTTTAAAATGGCAAGCGCACCTTCCAGATCGATCTCACTGTTCCCCGTCGCATAATAATTTGCCGCATAATTTTTCAGTTCTGCAGCCAGCGTATTGCCGGTCTGTACCCGTAACTGTCCGATAGAAACTGTATTTTCATAATCACTTTCCGTCATCCCGCCAAGCAGGATTTCCAGATCTCCATGCTCCAGAGACAGCTCTTCTCCATCATCCTCACAAAGCAGTATTCCGCCTTTGGAATACCGGTCAAAATTCCGCTCCAGCCGAAAATGCCGTCCCCCACATTCAAAACGGAGGATCCCTGCGTAATAATTCGGATTCTCCCATGGTTCATATGTGCTGAAGGTGTCGGTCGCCGCCGCACGCCCACGCTTTCTCTCCATCCCGAAAAGCATCCCTTTCAAAAAGGTATGCAGGGTTGACTTTCCCGATTCATTTTCACCATAAATGATATTGATCCCATCGGTAAGTCCGATCCGTTTATCCGTGAACCTTCCAAAATTTTTCAGGACCAGTTCTGTTATTCTCATATCTTACTCCCCTTCGCCTCCAGCATTGCCTGTACCCCTTCAGCCAGCGCAATTGCCTCTATGCTTCCCTCTTTGGCATCTGCAAGGCTTTCTATATACTGCCCCAGTAAATTGTCTGTATTCAGCGTTTTCAGCTTCTCATAGTCATATGCAGGCTTTGTCTCATCCAGGATCTCAACAATATTTCCATAAGTGTCCAGCCGTCCCGGATCGTATATGGTGTCAGGATCCCGGAAGCCCATCAGGATCATTTTATAAATATTCTGCACACCCCGCTCCTGAATGCTGCGGGCGATCTTTTCTTTCAATTCCCGCCCGGTCATATCTTTTTCCGTCTTTACTTCCATGTGCACATATTCCCTGCATGCAAACGGGACAAACTGGACCCGGGTTCTTCCTCCTTTAATCTCCCCTTTGATATAGCCGTGCTTTCCTGTGTCATTTTTGTCTGTCGGTTCCAGCGATCCGGCATAGTACATCTGGTCCTTTACCAGCTCTGCCGGGAGATGGATGTGACCAAGCGCAATATAATCATACCCCTGCTTTACCAGCTCATTTTTCCGGAACGGAATATGCTTTTCATCGCCGCCATGCACCAGAAGGATCTCGACCGGCTGTCTCTTCTGCGGTCTGACCGCATCGTACAGTGACTGCGTGATCTCCCGCTGCTCATAACTCAGTCCGTACACACAGGTTCCAATCTCTGCAAATTCCATGCATGCCGGTCTCTGCGATAAGAACATATGCACCGGACCCTGCCACGGATAATTCCGGTAATAAGATGTACTTTTCAGATAATCATGGTTGCCTGCCATCAGCACAACCTGGGTATGTGTCAGCCTGGAAAATAAATAATCCAGCTCCTTTAATTCTTTCCGGAGCGGCTGCCTGTGGAACAGGTCTCCCGCGATCAGAAGCAGATCCGTCTGCTCCTCTTCGCAGACATCTAACAGCCGTTCAAAGCTATTCCACAGTTCTTCCGGACGCTCTGTGCTGTAAGAACTTCCTGCGTCCGGCTCTGCCCCCAGATGAATGTCCGCTGTGTGTATGAATTTCATGATTTTCTACTCCTCCTTTAATTGGGAGTGTCACGATAAACCGTGTCTTTCCCTCACTGCTCTCAGCTCTGATCTGCCCCTTGTGCAGCTCAACAATTGCTTTGGCGATCGCAAGCCCAAGCCCGGCTCCCCCGGTACTGCTGGACCTTGCCGCATCCGCACGGTAAAATTTATCAAAGATCCGTTTCAGATTCTCTTCCGGGATCGTATCTCCCTCATTTTCAAAACAAATCCTGACCTGTTCTTTCTCCTTCGCCGCGCGGATCACAAGAGTACTTTTTCCCCTGCAATATGCGATGGCATTTCGAAGAATATTATCAAATACTCTGGCAAGTTTATCCGGATCTCCCTCGATCAGGATTTCCTCATCTGCCTCTACCTGACAGGTCAGTTTCTTCTCCTGCAGCACCGCATACAGTTCATCCGCAATCTGCTCCAACATCATCGTCAGATCGATTTCAACCTTTTCCAGATCGATATCCTGCAGATTGAATCTTGTGATATCAAAAAATTCCTGTAAAAGTTCTCCAAGACGGATCGCTTTTTCCAGTGAAATATGGGTATACTTCGCGCGCTCCTCCACCGACATTTCCGGGTTGGAATCCAGCATACTCAGATAAGCCACCACTGAAGTCAGCGGCGTTTTCAGATCATGTGCCAGGAAAAGCAGCATATCATTCTTCTTCTGCTCGATCTGTGCCGCCTCATCCTCCTGGCGCTTTAATGTTTCTTTGATCTCATTCAGACGATCCTCGATCGGCCGCAGCTCCGTAATCAACCGGATCGGCTGATCCGATGCGGAAATAATATTTTCAATTCCGTCCTCTACCTGTCTCAGATAGCTTGTCATCTTTGACAATGCCACATAGAAGAACAGGGAAAACAAAAGCAAAAAGCCAAGGATCATAAAGAACACCTTGTTATCCCCGATCAGCTGCCAGTACAGGCGCTTTGCTGTCTCTTCATTCATATGAAAGCTTTCCATAATACGCAAAAATCCGTTGGCAAAGCTGTCATTATATACGCCATCAATAAAATACTCCAGAATAAATCCACCTACAAGTACGGTGAGTGCCGTGACAAACACGGTCTGAAGCAGAATGCTCAGTTTTAATTTCCTGTAATTATTCTTCAATCTTATATCCCACTCCCCATACGGTCTTTATCAGATCCGATTTACCGGTCGGTTTACTGAGTTTTTCCCGCAGATGCCTGATATGTACCATCACTGTATTGTTGCTGTTCTTCAGATACTCTTCATGCCAGACCTCTTCAAATAACTTCTGGGAACTGATCACCTTTCCGCGGTTCTCACACAGGATCCACAGGATCTCAAATTCCGTCGGTGTCAGCGGAAGAGACTGCTCATTATAAATACATTCATGGGATTCTTTATTTAACAAGAGTCCTGCAAAATCAATGATATTCTCAGAATCACTTTTCTTACCATCATTGTACTGCGTGTATCTGCGCATCTGTGCTTTCACTCTCGCTACCAGCTCCAGCGGGTTGAATGGTTTCGGAATATAGTCGTCAGCCCCCATCGTAAGCCCGGTGATCTTGTCCCGGTACTCCGTCTTCGCGGTCAGCATGATCACCGGAAATGTGTATTTCTCACGGATCTTTCTCAGAATCGTGAAACCGTCAATATCCGGCAGCATTACATCCAGGATTGCCAGATCCACATTTGTCTTCTCAATACATTCCAATGCTTCCTGCCCTGTGTAAAATTTCAAAACATGGTATTCATTTTGCAGATATAATTCTACGACATCCGCAATTTCTTTTTCATCATCTACAACTAAAATGTTCATCTATTTTCCTTTCTGTATACAGAAAACGCCCTCGCTTCATTTTCCGGATTCTCTGTCCAATACTGCCTCCCAGAGTCTCCGTCAGAAAACAGCAGACCGGAAAACGCACCTTTTTGTGGCGCGTTCTCCGGTCCCCTTGATTTCTCATTCTTCTTTTTACAGTTCGCAGTTATTCACAGTTCTTGGGAACGGAATTACGTCACGAATGTTGGACATTCCTGTAAGATACATGATGCATCTCTCAAATCCAAGTCCGAATCCTGCATGTCTTGTAGATCCGTACTTTCTCAGATCCAGATAGAATCCGTAATCTTCTTCCTTAAGTCCAAGCTCTTTCATTCTTGCAACAAGCTTATCGTAATCGTCCTCTCTCTGGCTTCCTCCGATGATCTCACCGATTCCAGGAACCAGACAGTCAACTGCTGCTACAGTCTTGTTGTCATCATTCATCTTCATGTAGAAAGCTTTGATCTCCTTCGGGTAATCGGTAACGAATACCGGACGTTTGTAGATCTCTTCTGTCAGATAACGTTCATGCTCTGTCTGAAGATCTGCTCCCCATGATACTTTGTATTCAAATTTGTCATTGTGCTTTTCCAGAATTTCGATTGCTTCTGTGTAAGTAACTCTTGCGAAATCGGAATTTACAACGTTGTTCAGACGGTCGATCAGACCTTTGTCTACGAAAGAGTTGAAGAAGTTCATCTCTTCCGGTGCGTTCTCCATCACGTAGCGGATCACATATTTCAGCATGCTCTCTGCAAGGATCATGTCGTCTTCCAGATCTGCGAATGCGATCTCCGGCTCGATCATCCAGAACTCTGCTGCATGACGTGTAGTGTTGGAATTCTCCGCACGGAATGTCGGTCCGAATGTGTAAATGTCGCGGAATGCCTGTGCATAAGTTTCACCGTTCAGCTGTCCGCTTACGGTAAGGTTTGTCTCTTTTCCGAAGAAATCTTTGGAGTAATCCACGCTTCCGTCTGCGTTCTTCGGTACATTGTTCAGATCCATAGTTGTTACCTGGAACATCTCTCCTGCACCCTCACAGTCACTTCCTGTGATCAGCGGTGTGTGTACATATACAAATCCTCTCTCCTGGAAGAATTTGTGGATCGCATAAGCGGTCAGAGAACGAACTCTGAATACTGCCTGGAAGGTATTGGTTCTCGGACGGAGATGTGCGATACTTCTTAAATATTCAAAGCTGTGACGCTTTTTCTGAAGCGGGTAATCCGGTGCAGATGCGCCTTCTACTGTAACCTCTGTTGCCTGGATCTCAAATGGCTGCTTTGCCTGTGGTGTTGCAACAAGTGTTCCTTTTACAATAATTGCTGCTCCTACGTTTAATTTTGAAATTTCCCCGAAGTTCTCCATGTTGTCATGATATACCACCTGAAGCGGTTCGAAAAATGATCCGTCATTTACAACGATAAATCCGAATGCCTTGGAATCACGGATACTGCGCACCCATCCTCCTATAGTCACTTCTTTATCCAGATATTCCTCTCTGTTTCTGTATAACTCTCTTACTGTTACCAAATCCATCTGTCTTGTTCCTCCGTATTATTCTCTTATATACTTTCACATGTTCCCCAATGTGTTTTCTGTCAACGCAAATGTGGATATTGCCAGTCACTTGCGCCCCTTATTGCCGGCAACCCCTGCTGCCATTTTATACTACTGCAATATGTCCAGTATACCATTAAAATACTACAGTTGCAACGCCGTAACGTGCATCTGAGTTGTTAAGAACATATTTCGTTACTGTTCACCTCATTATACACCTGTACCAATTCCTTAATCTATAGTTCATTTTTCCTTAAGAAATTTTCTTTTTCTTTTATGATATGGACATATTTTGAACACAATTTATCTGTATACTAAGAGTCAGATAGTTGATAAACAACTATCTCCCCCCTCATAAAGTAAGCGCAATCGGGTAACACCGATTGCCGCACTTTACTCTCATTCCTTTAGAAATTAAATAAAAAGCACAGGAAAACCCGCTGGTCGAAAGATCAGCGGGTTTTCTCGTTATATTCTATTCTTCTACATCCTGCACATCATAATACTTGATCAGTGCCTGTGTTCCAAGATCTCCAAGCCCTTCCTGTGCCAGTTCTTCATAATTTGACAATACCAGGCTAAGCACCTCAAGGCTCAGTCCACTCATATTCGCCTCAGTCAGCGCAAGCTTCATATCCTTGATGAAATGCTTCATAAAGAATCCCGGCGCATAATCTCCGGCAATGATCTTCGGTCCGAATGCGTCCAGCTGTTTGCTTCCTGCTGCCCCGGTAGAAACAGAATTAAAAAGCACATTTAAGTCCAGCCCCTTCGCCTGTGCATAAGAAAATGCCTCGCATACTCCGCTTAAAGCTCCGGCGATCATGATCTGGTTTGCAAGCTTTGCATGCTGTCCGCATCCGGCTTTTCCCTGATAATTGATATTCGTTCCCATCGCCTTAAAAAGCTCCATACAAGTCTCATAATCTTCCTTCTCTCCACCGACAAGAATAGAAAGCGTACCTGCCTTCGCTCCGGTATCTCCGCCCGTTACAGGCGCATCCAGTACATGAAATCCTTTTTCTGTACCTTCTTTGGAAATCTTCTCCGCAAGCATAGGACTCGTAGTCGTCATATCGATCAGATAGGTTCCCGGATCTGCATTTTCCAGAATACCGCCTTCATCAAAATAGACCTCTTCCACATCTCTCGGAAAACCAACAATAGTGATCACAGCATCGCATCCCGGTACACATTCCCTGATGGACTCATGGAATATTGCGCCCTCACTGATCACATCTTCAACTTTTGATCTGGTTCTTGCATAGATATGCAGCTCATACCCTGCTTTCATAAGGTTGCGCACCATAGATTTCCCCATGATGCCAACGCCGATAAATCCTATTTTCTTCATACCGTACTCCATTCTGCCGTACCCACTCACGGCACAATTTTCTTTCCAGTGATATATTCCAGATAATCTGTCTCACGCCGCACAGATCTTTTCTCCGTCTGCGCATTCCCGGCGTCACGCAAAATCTACTCCGGACTTACAATCTTTCCGGCCACCGCGCAGCTTGCCGCTGTTCTCGGAGACGCCAGATAAATCTCAACCTTAGATGTTCCCATACGTCCGAGGAAGTTACGATTGTTGGTTGCAACCACGCGCTCGCCGTCTGACAGGATTCCTCCGGTACGTCCACAGCAAAGTCCACATCCCGGATGAGTGATGATCGCACCAGCTTCAGATAAAGTCTTCAGGATTCCCATATCTGCTGCCTGTTTGTAGATCTTGCGGCTTGCCGGAGTTACGATCAGTTTTACAAAGTCAGCAACCTTCTTGCCTTCCAGCACTTCTGCTGCTGCCTGAAGATCTTCCAGACGTCCGTTTGTACAGGAACCGATAAATACCTGATCGATCTCCGTTCCTTCCAGCTCTGATACATTTCTGATCTTATCAACCTGGGATGGACAAGCCATAACCGGTACAAAATCCTCTGCCTTGTAAGTGATCGTTCTCATATAGGTAGCATCCGGATCACCAACCAGGCTCTTCTGATAATCATTTAATTCAATTTCGCAATACTCAGCGGTCTTCTCATCTGGTGTGAAAAGTGCACATTTTGCCCCCGCTTCGATTGCCATATTTGCCATTGTCATACGACTTGCAACTGTCATATTTTCAATGGTGCTTCCGGCAAATTCCAGTGCTCTGTAAGTTGCACCGTCTGCTCTTAAGTCACCGATCAGACGTAAGATGATATCCTTTGACATGACATTTTCCGGAAGTTCACCATCGATCACAACTTTGATCGTCTCCGGCACCTTGATCCACATCGTTCCGGTTCCAAGGATACTTGCCATCTCGGTATAACCGATACCGGATGAAAATGCTCCAACACAACCATAGGTTGTGGTATGGCTGTCGGTTCCAAATGCAATATCGCCTGGTTTAACGTAACCAGCTTCTGTCATAAGCTGATGACAGATTCCATCACTTCTGTGTACGTGTGTCAGTCCGTATTTTTCTGCAAATGCATCTCCTGTACGGAAATGTCTGGTATCGTCCTGCTGACTTGCCGGTACCAGATGGTCGTAGATCAGAACAACCTTGTCCGGATCATGCAACTTTGTAAATCCCATTTCTTCAAATTTGTCTGCTACAAACGGGATGAAAATATCGTGGATCATCACGCGGTCTACATTGACCGTCACAATGTCTCCCGGCTTTACAGCCTTTCCTGTATTATGTCTGATAATTTTTTCAATAATCGTCTCGCCCATTTTCTTCTCCTTTCCGGTTAATCCAGTCCATTCAGCTTGCGCATGGCTTTTACCAGACCGCCAGCCTGAATAATGCTCATCAGATTCTCCGGCAGAGAAGCAATCGGGTACTCCTTGCCATTATAATCAACATGCTCATTCATCACGACAGTAACCTCGTCTCCCTCTTTCATGTCGTCATAGAGATCCGGCTGTTCGATCAGAAGAAGTCCGTTGTTGATCGAGTTACGGAAAAAGATTCTTGCAAATGATTTGGCAATGACGCACTGTACGCCCATTGCTTTAATGATCTCCGGTGCCTGTTCTCTTGAAGAACCGCAGCCAAAGTTCTTTCCAGCCACGATGATATCCCCCTTCTGGATCTGTCCGGCAAGTTCCGGGCGAAGAGGAGAAAAGCCATACTGCTTCATATCATCGATTGTCTTGAGTGCAAGGTATTCAGTCGGAATGATGATATCGGTATCAATGTCATCTCCGAGAACCCATACACGTCCTGTAAATTTATCCATTTTATGTCACCTCGTCAAACGTAATTTCGTCTCTTACACATCACTTGCCAGTGCGATTTCTCCGGCAATGGCAGATGCTGTAACGGTTGCAGCCGATCCAAGATATACCTTGGAGCTCGGATGTCCTGCACGTCCCTTAAAGTTACGGGTTCCGGTACTGATCAGAACTTCATTTTCACCGATTACGCCCTGACAGCTTCCCCAGCATACACTGCAGTTTGGGTTCATGACGATCGCACCTGCATCCATGAAGATGTCGATCAGTCCCTCTTCCAGAGCCTGTCTGTAAATAGTCTGACTTGCCGGAACAACAAGGAATCTTACTTTTTCAGATACTTTCTTTCCTTTGATAACCTGTGCACCTACACGGAGATCTTCGATACGTCCGTTGTTGCAGGATCCAAGGAATGCCTCATCAATCTTGATACCGCGCACGTCTTTTGCCGGCGCAAGATTGTCTACAAAATCCGGTTTTGCAACAACCGGCTCTACCTTGGATAAATCAAATGTATATTCTCTTACATAGTGCGCATCCGGATCGCTGTGATATACAGCCTTTGGCTCGCGTCCATGCTCTTTTAAATATTCCATTGCCACATCATCAACTTCAAAAATACCGGTCTTTGCACCGGCTTCTACTGCCATATTGCAAAGTGCGATACGGTCGCTGATGGTCAGAGTCTTTGCGCCTTCTCCGGTAAATTCCATCACCTGATAGTTACATCCGTTGGCTCCGACTTCCCCGATGATGGTGAGGATCAGATCTCTCGCATATACACCTTCCGGCAGCTTCCCAACCAGGTTGAATTTCACAGTCTCCGGTACCATTACCCAGGAAGTTCCTGTTACCATACCGTAAAGGAAGTCCGTACATCCAACACCGGTTCCGAATGCCCCAAGTGCACCGTAAGAACAGGTATGGCTGTCTGCACCAAAGATCAGTTCTCCCGGGCGAACATAGTTTTCCATCATGATCTGATGGCATACCCCTTTTCCTTCCCAGAAATCAATGTGGTTTGCCTTTGCAAAATCACGCATCTTCTTCTGGGATGCTGCTGTCTTCGGACAGTCAGACGGTACGTTATGGTCTACGATAAATACCAGCTTGCCTGTATCTGCAATATGTGGATTTTTTAATTTATTATTATACATATCAACGGTCAGATGTGTAGTTCCGTCATTACTCATCAGACGATCCAGTTCTACTGTATGGATGTCACCCGGCTTTACGCTTTCCACACCGGCTGCCGCTGCAATGATCTTTTCAGCAATTGTCATTCCCATCGTCTATTCCTCCTCACGGTTCAGAGACGCAATAAGTCCGCCCTGATTCAAAATATTCCGCATATATTCCGGCAGTTTTGTGCAGGAATAAACCTTTCCATTTGCCTCAGCGGTTCCTTCCAGCATATGAAGCTCCATCTGATCTCCGGTCTTTACTTCATCCGGAAGGTCTTTACAGACGATAGCAGGAAGTCCGATATTGATCGCATTTCTATAAAAAATTCTTGCAAATGATTTTGCGATAACAGCTTTTACACCTAACGCTTTTAACACACCCGGAGCCTGCTCTCTGGAAGATCCACATCCAAAGTTCTCTCCTCCGACCACGAAATCTCCCGGTTTTACCTTCTGTGCAAAATCCGGATCCAGAGATTCAAATGCATGGCTCTTCATCTCCTCAAGATTCGGCAGCAACAGATACTGGGATGCGATGATCTGGTCTGTATCCAGATCGTTATGAAATTTAAAAATAGTCCCTTTTTCCATAAAGCATATTCCTTTCTGTATACACATGATTCCTTTATTTTAAGGCTTTTCCGGCATTTCCGCAAGGGAATATTTTAACAGGCTAACGTTGTACTTTATTCAATTCCTATTTTTCATAGGTTCCCTTGCAAATGATTTTTTCTTTTTGCATAAAGATTTTTCCACCTGCAATATAACTGTCAAGCTTCAGGTCATTGTCCCACAAAAGAAGGTCTGCATCGGCTCCTTTTTGTATTGTCCCTTTCTTACCCTGCAATCCCAGTGCCTCCGCTACATGTGATGTCATATATGGAAGTGCATCTTCCAGCTTCATATCAAGCTCATGTACCATATACAGAAGTTCTTCCCGCAGCGCATCTACTGAGGAAACACCGATTTCCAACAGGCTTCCGTCTTCTCTGTATTTTGACCAGCTTCCGTGTCCGTCGGAGCTGATGGTAATATGCTCTGTCGGGATTCCTTTTTCTTTTGCCTCTAAAATGCATCCTCCCGGACAAAAGTCTTCACTGATGCCACAGGTCAGATCGATGTATCCACCCTTTTCAAGCAACTGATACCCCTCTTCCAGAAGACCTTTTTTGCGGTTCACATGAGTCGGACGGAAAATCTTGATCGGAATCATACTTTTTTCCAAAGCTTCAAACACCGGCGACAATCCAGCATCTGCATCTCCCATATGCAGCACCACGATTCCAGGTTTTCCGCTTAACATACCTGCCGTTCTGGTCTTGCTCGCAAGCTGGATCAATTCACTTTCCGTCACATTCGGTGCCCGATGATCTGAAATGGCAAGTTTCACGCCAAGTACTTTTTCAACAAACATAATATCCCGATCTACCTCTCCGGTAATAGTCGGACTTGGATATCCATATGCACCGGTAAGCATATACGCACTTACCCCTTCTTCGCATAAAGCCTGTACTTTTGCGTAAAGATTTTCGACACTCCTTGTAAGTCCGTCCGTTCCAAGAAGTCCTACAACCGTTGTAATTCCGCCTTTTACCAGTTCTGACAGCTGAAGTTCCGGTGTACGGGTATGAAAGCTTCCTTCCCCACCACCTCCGGTAACATGAACATGCTGATCAATAAACCCCGGTGTAAGAATTCTTTCCTCTGCATCAATAACTTCACATGCGATTGGAAAATCCTCGATCTTATCTTCAATACATTCAATTTTTCCCCCACATACTAAAAGATCCTTTTTTCCAACATACTCCGGTGCATAAACTTTTGCATTTTTAATAAGTAACATTTTCTTTTCTCCTCTTTATGACATTCTTTTATTTTCATACATTAATTTGTCTGCCTGATGAATTGCCTCTTAATTTTCCCTTTCTATATTATCCTGCTTCTTCAGCAATGCCAAAAGCTCTTTTTCAGGAAGTGGCCTAGAAAAATAATAGCCTTGGATCATATCGACTCCCCAGCTGCTGATCTGTTCCATTTCTTCCTGTGTTTCCACCCCTTCGGAAACAATATGATAATTCATTTTATGAAATGTTTCTACAACACTTTCATAGAAAATTGCCCGTTTCTCATCCCTGCAGATATCAAAAAGCAGAGATCTGTCAACCTTGATCACAGAAAACGGAAGCCTCATTACCGTATTCAGATTCGCATATCCGGAACCAAAATCATCCAGGCAAAAACTAATGCCAGCGGCCGTAAATTCCTCCGCAACTCTTCTTAGACCCGCATTGCATTCAGTCGCAACCGTTTCCGTGATTTCAAACTGTATCCAGTTATGTGGAATCTTATAAGCATCCATAATCCGGATAAAATGTCTGCTACAGTCATTTCTCATCAGATCCAGAGAAGACAGGTTCACTTTTACATTCAGAAGATGTTTCATCAGGTATCGGTTTTCTCCTAAAAATCTGCAGACACGACTAAACTGTAGATCTGTGATCTGTTCGATCATATGATTTTTTTCTGCAATCTGAATAAATACATCTGGTGCGATCCATCCAAGCTCCGGATGCTGAAGGCGACTTAGTGCTTCCAGTGTGATAAAACATTTTTTCCGTGTAGAGTAAACCGGCTGATAGTATATCTCGAACAGATCCTCTGTAATCGCCTTATGCAAATACTGTTCTACCCGTTTATTATAAAGGAAACCATTCATCGTCTGATGATCATCCTGTATCACCTCTGTCAGACCACTTTTCGCAGATAAGGCTTCCAGATATTCAGCATACTCTAGAATAAGCCCGCTGTCTCCAAGTTTCTGCGCATTCATGATCCCGCTTATGATCACAGGAACCGTAATAGTTTTATTGTTGACATTCAGCTTACTGTTTCCATCAAACAATCTCTTCAGCTGCGTAAGATAATATTCATATTCTTCAAGTGAACCGGTAAGTATCATAAAACGCTTTCCCGTTGTACGAAATGCTGTTTTCCCGCATATCTCACCAAGTTTTCTTGCTGTCAGCTTTAAGATTGAATTACCGCCCTGTACCCCTGCGATTTTATTAATGTGCTTTAATTGATAAAGATACACCGTAATAATGTGAAATGATTTTCCCGCACTGATCAGCTCATTGCTTTTTCTGACCAGATACAGATGATTGTATAATCCGGTAAGTGTATCGATATTTGCATGAGGATTGTTAATCGTAATAAATAGTGCCAGAATTCCCAGACTCATACCAAACCCTGTTGTAAGAAGCGGATGATATAAAAGCTGGATCACCACTCCCGTACCGGATATCAACAGGATTTCCAGCAGGATCTTCACTTTTCGATACCCCAGCTTTTTCCGCCATATGACAATAAGAATCAAGGCTGCAGCCATATGACAGAGTGCACTGTAATACATCAGCATATACCATGGACCTTTCATATAGCCTGCCGGTATATCAAAATAAAACAGCTTTTCTGTGAACGGGTTTGTCAGAATCATCCCCATCAGAATGAATGTCGGCACACCTGATAAAACCATCTTTTTTGCCGAAATGATCTTATTATCATGTAATGTCTGAATATAACAGATCACAGTAAACGGCAGCAATGCCTGAAGCAGATAAAAGATCGTTGTTGCAAGCATTGCAGCAATTTCACAATTACTATTTGGAAAAGAAATATAATAATTACTGGCAAGTTCCGCAACCACATCTAAAATACCGATGATGGCAAAGAAAAGGAATACCTGATTATTCAGATCCTCTGCTCTTTTCTGTCCCAGAAAATGCCATAAAACCAGCAACAATATAACCATTGCCGCAATAAGAAAATCCATATTATAAGTCATATTTATCCTCCGCCGGTTTTTATTTATTTGAGTAAAGCATATCGTCTGCCTGCTGTTTCCAGTCACTGAGCGAAAGAAGACTACCATTCTTTTTTCTCAGATAACTATACCCGAACTTCAGCCGCACAGGCTGTCTGTTTCCACATTCTTCTTCCATCTCTTCTTTTATAAAATGCTCCCATTCTTCCGGTGTCTTTTGCGGATTTCTTACGATAATCGCAAACTCATCACCTTCAACACGAAAACTTACTGCCTGCTGTTCCAGAACACTCCTTTCTGCACTCTGGATGCTTCTTGCCGTTCGGATAACCGTTTCATCACCCATCTGTCTTCCAGACATATCATTAATCTTCTTCAGTTCTGCAATTTTCACAAACAACAATAATACATTTTCAAGTAAAATCGCACCCTCCTGGATCTCTTCAAGATACATCTCAAATGATTTCCGGTTTTTCATATCTGTCATCCGGTCTTCCAAGGACATTCTCCTATAAACCTCCTGTTCCAGGCAAAACTGAATGTTGTTGGATACTTTACAAAGCAATCCCCAAAACAAAACAGCAATATAAAGAAGAATGCCAAACTGGAAAATAGCTTCATACCAGTAAATGGATAATACCCAGTACAGTACCAGTGCGATTACACCGCTTATCCCTAATACACCAAATGCCTTTAGACAGAGATTTACTTCCTTCTCCTGCGTTTTCCGATACTCTTTCCACAAAAGAAGAATCATAGACACAACCCCCGTAAATAATAAGAGATGTGTGATAAATAACATGTCTATAAAAGGAATCCTAAACAGAAAATATAAGAATCCCTGTAAAACAGCATTTGCATAAAGAAGAAAAATCCAGACCTGCGGTATCCATCTTACACTTTCACTCACTGTATTTTGTACAAATAACAGCATGGGAACAGGCATCGTCATAAACGCATAAAAGGATATCAGTGTTCCTGCCGCGTTCTGACTTCCATACATCTGATAAATCCCTGAATCCAAAATGCACCACAGACTGCATAGAATCAAAAACAGTGCTACATTTAAAAATCTCTTTTCTACAATTTGCCTGTGTCTGGTATATAAAAAGACAATCACCGAGACGATACCGAGACCAGTCATTCCCAAAATCACCAGTATTGAAAAAATCGCTCCTAGCAGATGCTGCCTGATAACAGAGCAAAAATCTCCCACTATCGGTGTCTGCACATATAATTCGCTATTCTTTTTTCCTATATAGCTGATGGATAACACTTCCTGCCCGATTTCCTCCGGCAAAGAAATATCTGCCCAGATTTTTCCTTTCATCTGCCTGTTTTTTTCAAATCTGTTATCCTTATATTGATAGAGAAGCCGGTCTCCCATGCAGACTTCCAGCTGATCCTGAATTCCTCGGATCGACAAGATTTTTCCCTTATCAGCCTCTGATAACGCATCATTGTAAAGAACGATCTTCCCCTCTTCATCCGCCGTAACAAAGCATGGCAATTTGAGTTCCGTCTTTTTCCCATCCTTCAACTGATACCATCCATTACTAAAGGTGTACAACTCGCCCCTTTCCGACTCCGTACCCGGCTGATACAGTATTCTGACAAAAATAAGCAACAATGTCACAATGAGCAAAATACAGAATGCTTCAATTTTTTTCCATTTCTTTCCTTTTTTCATTCCCCTCATCTCCTATGCATTCTGCCGGAAGCTTTTCTACATAGAAAATGTAATTTCCTATGCAAAAAAGTCACCTGCGTTATACAGGTGACTAAAATTTAAGCCGAATAACTTTTTTCACTTACTCTATTAACCTATCCGCATCTTCTTATTGCAACCGGCTGACATAGCGTACTGCCTTAGTCCCTTTGGCTTTGCGTCACAGTTTTTCAACAGCTTTGCCCCTATAAACATAATTCAAGTATAGCATATTCAAGATGACGAAACAATATTTTAATTGTTATAATAATCTATAATAATCCATAGTTTTACACATAATCCATAACAAGAAACATCGGTTTAATTGCTACGATTTCATCATATTCTTCTTTCTCGACCACTACATCCGAATTCAATGCTTTCAAATCGCTTTTCAAAACCTGTAATGCTTCAGGAATTGTTTTTGCCCGTTCTTCTCTCATGATCTCCTGCATTCTCTGCAGCACGATCGGATGGGCATAATGAGCAGGTATTGGAAATTCCGGATATTTTTTGATATATTCTTCCATCTGCTCAATGGCTCCCGAAAGCTGATTTTCAATGTATTTTCTGTTATTTTTTGATGTAGGAAGCACATTCGCACCGGCAAAAAGAAAGATTGCCGCAAGACCAAACAATAAAAAATACATTCCAAATCCTGCATGTGTCGTCAATGCATAAATGCCATAAATAAATGCTGCCGCACCCATGATCACGATTGCAAGTGCCACCCACTTATAAGTGGGATTACTTCTGTCATAGGTTCTTTTTTTCTTTGCTGCCAGACTCAGGTTCATATATAAATCCGACTGGTTCTTCAAATATTTCTCTGCCTGCTCGAGTTTTGAAAGATTAACCTTTGTCTCTTCAGAAACTTTTTTCTCACGTTTCTTTTCTTCCAGCCATCTTTTTTTCTCTGCAAGCTTTTGTTCTGCAGCCAGACTGTGTACCGGTATGTCCGGAAATTCTTCTTCTATATAAGCCAGGAGTCTGTCTACATCTTCTTCGTGTTTAAAATTACACTGTTTTTCTTTTCCATTCTCATAAACAACCACAAGGTAGGATAAGGTTCCGAATACTCCTTTTCCTGTAAAGCCGCCTTTACTCATCGCAATTCTTTTGAAAATCCTTTGAATTGAAGAAATCGGTATGTAATACTTTCTGTCGATATAGAAACTGTTCAGATACACTGCTTTTTCTCCGACACCACAGGGTCCGAATTTTCTGCAGTTCTTTTTATCATTCAATAATTCTTCCTTTGGCAGGGATACCTCTCCTAACCTTTGCGGTCTTATCATATCGTCATCTCATTTCCGTCTGTTTCTGTCATTATTTTTTTAAATATTTCACTATCTATGCCTTAGCTGGTTTCTTTGTCGCACGAAGAAAAATAGCAAGGAATACTACTGCAAGAACAATTCCCACCGGATAAGCAACCGCCGTCGAGAATCCCAGACACTCATCTGCGCAGAAGAAATATGTCATAGAGACTGCACTCATAAATGTTGCCGGTACAGCAGTAATCCAGTAATTTTTCTTCTCACGGAACAGATACATACTTGCTGTCCACAGAACGATCATAGCCAATGTCTGGTTTGTCCAGCTGAAATATCTCCATACAATTGCATAATCCAGATGTCCGACAAATGCGCCGACTGCCAGAAGCGGAATACATAACATCAAACGTTTCTGCATCTTATCCTGATCGATTTTAAACCAGTCTGCCAGTACCAGACGAGCACTACGGAATGCTGTATCACCGGAAGTGATCGGACATACAATAACTCCGATCATCGCAAGTGCAACACCGACACTACCCATCGTCTTAATACATACATCATAGATTGCTGCGGACTGACCATTTGCCAGAATCTCATTAAGTCCAGTATTTAATCCACCAGTTACTTTATAAATTGAGCATCCTGCAGCTGCCCAGATCAGTGCGATCACGCCCTCGGCAACCATTGCACCGTAGAATACGAAATGTCCCTGTTTTTCTGATTTCATACAACGCGCCATCAGTGGTGACTGTGTAGAATGGAATCCTGAAATTGCTCCACAGGCTACGGTTATGAACATAAAGCTCCAGATTGGTTTTCCCGCCGGATGCATATTTGTAAAATGGCTCCAGATTTCCGGGATCGTATAACTTGGATTTGTGAAAATACCAATAATAACGCCAACTGCCATAACAATCAGACAGATACCAAAAATCGGATAAATACGTCCGATAATCTTATCAATAGAAATAAATGTTGCAACAAAGTAATATGCAAGAATGATCCACAGCCATACTTCTGCATTTGCAAAAACGCCTGTCACACCTTTGTTACCAAGTAAGGTAACAATAAGTCCAGCCGGTCCTACCGCAAATACAGTACCAACCATAACCAGAAGTACTACGCTAAAAACACGCATGACATTCTTCATCACATTTCCAAGATAAATTCCGCACACTTCCGAAATGGATGCTCCGTCATTTCGTTCAGACAGCATACCTGAAAAGTAGTCATGTACACCACCTGCAAAAATGGTACCAAATGTAATCCATAAGAATACAACCGGTCCCCATAATGCTCCCTGCATAGCTCCGAAAATAGGGCCAAGACCCGCGATATTCAGAAGCTGTACCAGGAACAATTTCCACTGCGGCATTACAACATAATCGACACCATCATTGATCCTGACCGCAGGTGTCTCTCTGTCGTCCGGTGCAAAAGTGTTTTCTACCACTTTTCCATAGACGAAATAACCTCCAATAAGTAACGCTAAGCAAATGATAAAGCTAATCATACTAACACCTCCTAAGTAGTAATTTGATTACTTACATTCCTTAACCTACACTTATTATAGGATTATAAGAAAATTTTTCAACTCTTTTTAAGTTTTTTCACATACCGCATTTTTATATATGGTATATTATATTTGTATACTAAAAAATCTGGAAACAAATGTTTCCAGATTTCTCCTAGAGGCGCCAACCAGATTTGAACTGGTGATAGAGGTGTTGCAGACCTTTGCCTTACCACTTGGCTATGGCGCCAGATGACTCCGACGGGAATCGAACCCGTGTTACCGCCGTGAAAGGGCGATGTCTTAACCGCTTGACCACGGAGCCAGATAAGTTCCAACGACCGTCAGAACGTGTTTTAGTATACCATAGAGTAGTGGTGATGTAAAGCGTTTTTTAAGAATTATTCGTCATAATTTTGCTGGGGTAATTTTGCTCAAAATTTTGCCTCAAAATTATTCTCTTTAAGGGTACACTTCTTTTCTCTTTCTGTCTATCTTTTAAAATTTTCTTCTTGACATTACTGTCTTAGTGTATTATTGTAGTAATACAAATAAAGAAGGAGATATGTTTATGGAAACAATATTGCAAACAACGAATCTTTCCCGGCAATTCGGTAAGAAGATGGCTGTAAATAATGTAAATATGACCATTCACAAAGGTGATATTTACGGATTCATTGGAAAAAACGGTGCCGGCAAAACAACTTTCATGCGCCTTGTTTTAGGTACTGCTTTCCCTTCCAAAGGAGAAATTAAATTATTCGACGGCGAGCCTTTCGATAAAGCCAGACGCAAAATCGGTTCTTTAATCGAAGCACCGGGACTTTATAAAAACTGTACCGCCTATGAAAACTTAAAGCAGTTTTCCTTAATTTACGGTGGCACCGATGCAGAGATTAAGGAAATCCTTTCTCTGGTTGGGCTTGCTGATACCGGTAATAAAAAAGCCGGAAAATTTTCTCTTGGAATGCGCCAGCGTCTTGGTATTGCCATTGCACTTTTAGGCAATCCAGAGTTCTTAGTTTTAGATGAGCCGGTAAACGGTCTTGACCCTGCCGGAATGAAGGAAGTCCGTGATTTGATTTTAAAGCTGAATCATGAGAAAAATATTACAATACTCATTTCCAGCCACTTATTAGATGAACTGTCCAAAATCGTTACCAGATATGGAATTATCAACGACGGTATGCTGATTGAAGAAGTTACTGCTTCAGAATTGAATGAACGCTGCCAGCACAAGCTGGTATTTACCGTAGATGATGTACAAAAAGCTGCTGCTATTTTTGCAGAAACTATTCCGGCAGAACAGATTCGTATTGCCGGCAATCAGGTGATTCTCTCCTCACATCTTGAGGAAGCCGCTGAATTAAACAAACGTCTGGTTCAGCAGGACATTGCGGTAAATAGTTTCTGGGTGCATGCAGAAGGACTTGAACAATACTTTATGAAACGGATAGGTGGTTAATATGGGACAATTATTTAGATTTGAATTTCGAAAATTATTCCGTCAGAAGAGCTTTTACATCTGTGGCTGTGTGTTAATCGGATTAATTCTTCTGACCGCAGTAACATTAAATATGATTTACAGTTTATCACAGGGAAATATGGAAACTGGCGGCGTAACCGTAAGTGCTTCTGACGATGGATTTCTTTATACCGGCATTTTTATGCTGGTTCAGGCAATTTCTTCCAGCAACTTTACCATTGTACTGGCTGTATTTCTTTCCCTCTTTGTATGCAGCGACTACACCAATGGCACTTTAAAAAATATCATTGCAAGAGGCTACAGCCGCACCCGCATTTATGCTGTAAAATGCATGGTATCCTTAGCTGCCACAACATTTTATACCATTGTCTGCTGGCTTACCGGATTCCTTGCCGGCACTGCTTTCTGGGAAATTGGAAGCCTTTCCGGTACCACAGGAGATCTGGTTATCACCCTGCTTTTACAGCTTCTTGGCAACTTTGCATACACCTCCCTGTTCTTCCTGATTGCAGTTCTATTTAAGAAAACAGGCGGTTCCATCGCAGTCGGTATCATCGGTCCACTGGTTTTATCCATGATAATCTCACTGGCAGACACCCTGACCCACAAGAAATCCTTTGATTTTGCCGACTACTGGCTGGATAACTGTATGGTTGAGACTGCAACAGACCTTATGGCTTCAAATATGATTACCCGCTGTTTCATTTGCTTCCTTATCTATGCGGTACTGTTCTATGTAATCAGTATCTTCGTAGGAAGACGCAATGAAGTGTAACTATATGAAAAACTCTTTATGAGTTATTCACCATAAGAACTTGCTACCGGCAGCTTCTTACGGATGCTTAGCAGCATAAAAAACTCCCACAGATATGTCATTGCTATATCATGACGTTATCTGTGGGAGTATTTTTTGTGCTATTTTCTGTGTTGTTTTTTAACGTTATTACTTGTGCTATTTTTTAACGCTATTTCTCAGTGATACTTATAGTGCTATTTCTTAACGTTACTTCTCAATGCTGCTTTTTAACGCTATTTCTTACACCTATGACAATTTCCATTTTTCATTTGCCCTGTAAGCTTGTTGCCTGTGTTCACCGTCATTATGTTTTCACTATCCCGAAAGAGCTACGTGCTTATTTTTTCAAAGACAGATCTCTCTTAGATTGCTTATTCCATTCTGTCCGCGATGTTGTCCTTTGTATGTTTTCTAAAATGAACAAAACGGAAAACTGCACTATTTACCATTCGCTTTTTTGTTATGTTATTTTTTATTTCTAGTTCATTATACATTATTTCTGACGATTTAAGGAATTTCCTGTAAAGTAAAAAACTCGATAGCAAAATCTGCTATCGAGCAATCAGCTCCCCGAGTAGGACTCGAACCTACGACAGCGCGGTTAACAGCCGCGTGCTCTA